>Ga0208643_1002134_pt1 | contig 10107 bp, 30 predicted proteins | sample VirMetDEL_Nov_12_FD_184516 | JGI IMG/M metagenome (GOLD analysis project Ga0208643, IMG submission 184516) | Aqueous microbial communities from the Delaware River and Bay under freshwater to marine salinity gradient to study organic matter... | ecosystem: Environmental > Aquatic > Marine >... | reverse complement strand
ATGGTTACTTTAGAGGACGCTAAAAAGGTCAGTGCAAGTTGCTGTGCTCAGGTCAGCTACAGACGCCTTGATGAATCTTTAGAAAAAGCCAAGATGGTGTTCAGCAGATTGATTGACTCCAAACCTATGCACGCAAGTCCAGTTGAACATCAGTGTACGCCTGTGATGTATAAACACGTAGATGTATTTGATATGGAAACCTGGCCAGAAGGGGTTACACACCTTTACGCCAACGGCAGTTTAGGGTCGGGTAACTTCTTAGGCTGGATTCAGTATAGACAATTGCTTGAAGATCACACTAAATATTGATTTGCCGAAGCCTCTCATTTAAAGTATAATATTACTTTGATTGGGAGGCTTTATGCGTATAGAATTAGCGAAAGTTTATGGTGTTGTGTATCATTTTAATGGTCGCTGGGCAGTACTGATTAAATCGTTGAAGTTTGATACAATTCGTCAACAACAGTACTATGTAACACAACATAAGCTATGCAAGCAGTTTAAAACTGAGGCATTAGCTAATAGTTATATGCAGAAAATTTTAGGAGAATATGTTGACTAATAAAGAATTAATGCAGCGGCTTATTGATGCGCTAGATAAAAATGATAACTACGCGCAAGTCATGACACTACAAGACATCCGTGTAGCACTAGCGCAACCTGAGAAAAAATGGGTTGGGTTGGTGGTTGCAGATATGCGTGAGCTTGGGCTAAACGCAATACATTTTGATATGGCTAAAGCGATTGCCGCACGACTTAAGGAGAAGAACACATGAGCAGAGAAGCAATGCAAATAGCACTGTACACACTTAATACAAGTAAAAGAAGTCATTATTATTGTGAAGATAGATTTTATTCGTGTCCTAAGCACGAAGAGGGGTGCGCCAATGATTTAGATGGCGATGAATGTAATTGCAGCGCTGATTTTGTAAATGAAACTATTGAAAAGGCAATCGAAGCACTACGCGCAGCACTAGCGCAACCTGAGAAAATTGAATGCTCAAGAAGTCATCCGCATGAAAATATGGGCAGTCATTGCCAGCTTCGAACAGAAATTGCACGGCTGACAAATGAAAATGCTCGTCTGAAAGCGCAGCCTGAACCTGAGCCTATTGCATACTTATATGAGTTTTGGGCAGATCCAGGCTATAAGCACTTTGGGTTTGAAGAACAAAGATTTGCTGATAATACACCACTCTACACAACCCCGCCACCGCGTGAATTTATAGAGTTAACTAACGTAGAAGCATATACGTTGATAGAAGAGTGTACGGACCCGTGGGAGTTGATCAGCTTTACTCAAGAAAAGCTAAAGGAGAAGAATACGTGAAGTGTTACTTTAGAAAATGTTACTATAGGAAGATGTACTATGTTAGATGTAGGTGGATAAAGTTCACCGATGGTGGTGGCACTAACTATATTGAAACACCATCACTAGCTAGGGCTATTCGTGCAAACAAGAAGCTTAAGCGTCGCGTAAGGCAGATTGATGTACGTGAAAAAGGTGTTCGCAACCCCTATGTTTTACACAATAGTTGGCTATAAAGGTTTTTATGCATAAAGAAAAGTATGATGTGGTAATTGACGTACTACAAAAGCATCATGATAAATTATGGGACATGACAAAAGGTAGTATGGAATGGGGTATCATGGATCAGATTCGTTTGCGTCAAATGGAAGAACTAAAGGATGCCATGGCAGTCTGGGAGCAGTATAAATTGGAGGAAGATGATGAACAAACAAATTGAGCAGCTGTTCAAAAATGTGCGCTCAGTAACCCGGAATAGTGATATGTCAATCACCTTAGTATTTAAAAGCTGCGCAAGTGCAAGCGAATTTTTTAAAGAAGCAAATATAAAGGAGAACAATAAGTGACCAATGAACAAAGTGCAGCATTGATCCGAGTATTAACCTTAGCACTCAGTAGTAACCGTGTGCAGCATAGTGACGTATGGTTGTTGTCAGAGATGCTGGAACAAGGTACATGTAGTACGCAAACGCCACTAACTAACTTACAAATTAATCTATTACGTAAGCAGGTTAATCATAGAGGAATGTTTAGCGTACAGCATTATACTAAATTAGTTGAACAACATCACAATATTAAATAGGATAATTATGAACTTTCTTAAGTACGACGAAGACTGCTACACACTAGAAAACTTAACACACATTCAAATGGAGGTAATTGCCACACTCATCAACAACGTAAACTTAGGTGGCTTTACTGATGCAAGCAACGCCTGTGAGGAAATTGCTGAGGTGATTGAATGTGCAAAGTTCTACACCACACTAGATCTACAAGTTGAAGACTCTTATACTGGTGAAATCATTGATAGTTTTGGGATTGAACTGGTATGAAAATTGTAATCAATGTTTATTATGGCGGTTTTGGGTTGAGTACCCAAGGTTTATGCAGGTATCTTGATATTAAAGGTGTTAAGTGGGAACTTGGCGCCAATAATCAAGTTACGGTTGATAACAAACCATTCTATGATTTTAGGATTAACAGAAACAGTTCTGCACTGGTTGAAGCAGTTGAGGGTCTGGGTGAGCTTGCCTGGGGGCAGTGTGCTAGGCTAAAGGTAGTTGACATTCCAGATGATGTTCAGTGGGAAATTTGTGACTATGATGGTAGAGAGTGGGTTGCAGAAATTCACAGAACTTGGGAGTAACCTTGGGGCAATTCAGCATAATAATTATTGTGTTGCGTTGCCCTTCTGCATATGGTATAATATTACATTACTTGGAGAATTTATGAAAAACTTTTTTAACATGATTGCAAACCTATTTAAATACATCTTTTTGTTAGCAGTGTTGATTGTTTGTGTAGCTTTCTTGATCTTAGGAGTTGGATTAGCATTTGGTGTGATGATCTCACTGGTGAAGTTTGGATATATTTTAGGCAGCGTACTATTATGACTAAACACATCATATGGTGTTTGGCAATGTATATATTTGTATTAACACTAATACCTGTGATGTTGATGACCATATGGTTTATGGATAGAAGTTGGTGGCGAGAATTATTCAATAAAATTGAGCATCTACTAAAAGCAAAGATCAAGGAGATTGAAGATGAAATTTAAGTGCTACTATATAGTTTACAATGATGCAGTAGTAAGTGGGCCGTACATGAGTGTTGAAGCGGCATTTGATAACTTTAAAAAGCTTAGTGTAGGTTTTAAAGGTCTATGCAAAATAATGCGTGCTGCAGTTGAGGGTGAGATACTATGAACAAAAACATCGAACAGTTGTGGACTAAAGCTGCTCAGTATGCCTCAGCCTATCCTAGTGGGCAGAATAACTCTTGGGAAACTCAGGTAGAGTTCCTAAATACATTTGCCAAGTTAATCGTTAAGAAGTGTGCAGAAATTGCCGATAGCGGCGTTGACACCACTGAATCGCATTTGATCGGCAATGATATTTTAGAACATTTTGGAGTTGAAGAATGAAGGGTCCTCGAGAATTAAAGCGGTATATCGCCAAGTATCGCCAATGGTTGAAAGCGTGTCATTGGGATGATCTTGCCATCTTCAAAGGGGAACGGTGCAAGAATTGGTTCAAGAGAGATAAAAAAATTAAGAAGGATGAATGGCAATGAACGAACGAATTCGAGAACTTATATTAGAGGCTGGTTTTCCAAAGTTTGACAAGATGTATGTTGTGTCTGATGGGGAAGAACTGGAAAAGTTCGCCGAGTTGATTGTTCGGGAATGTGCTGATATAAGTGACGCCAGTTTCCATAATGGATCTGCTGGTTATACGGCGATTCTAAAACATTTCGGAGTTGAAGAATGACGCACAAAGAATGGGGTATACTTGAAGCCGTTGCGTATTGTGATGGTGTTTGGGAGTGTGGATATACTATGTTTTTCAAAGGCCTGCGTATTACCAAACCAGAGTTTATGTCAGTGAAGAAGAAATATTATGAACGAACAAATTAAACAACTTGCTATCGAGTCTAAATTGATTGCTCCAGAATACAATGGTTTTGACCATACACGCTTGTCAATATCACAACAAAAGTTCGCCGAGTTGATTGTGCTGGAATGTATGCGTATGTGTGAGGTTACAGAGATGAGTTTTGTGACTCATGATTGTGATGTTGAGGCATCGGGTGCAATTACTGTTAAACAATTTATTGCTGAACATTTTGGAGTTGAATCATGAGTTCAGGACAATATTGCGATGACTGTGCAGGACACTATTTTAATTGTTCATGTAAATCTAAGAACATAAAAGATGGTGCCGAAAGTATAACAGGCAATGCAGTTGAAAAATTGAAAGAACATTTTGGAGTTGATACTGGAATTAATATCGATAAAAAAATTGAAGAATCACTGCACAAAGCAGATAAAGACATACAAGAAGGATTACGCAAACAATATCTTGAACAACTTACTCGGCTCAATGGAGACTTATCATAATGAATGATATAACACGAGAATTTGCTAAACAGGCAGGTATCACAACTAACATAGATACTGACTATTTTCAACGAGATATGAACAAGTGGGTAGACTACTTTTCGGAAAAGTTCGCCGACATGATTGTGGCTGAATGTTTGGTAACATTGGGTAGCATTGTTTGTGATACATCAGGTGAAAGAGATACATTGTGGGTCGCTCGTAAAGTAGTAGCAGATCATTTTGGAGTTGAATCATGAACGAACGAATTAAAGAGTTAGCTACAGAAGTAGGGATTAGTGTTGAATATCTAAAAAATACTAAACAATGGTTATTAATTGAAGCACTTACTAAACAGGTCGTTAGTGAGTGTATTCAGGTATGTGCTGATAGAGGTAAACATCATGATGGACTGTATAGTGCTTGGGCAGAAGATTGCTCTAAGCGTATAGAAGAACATTTTGGAGTTAAATCATGAACGAACGAATTAATGAAATTGCCCGACAAGCTGGTATTCACTTTGGTCGTATAGCTATTCTAGACTGTGATGCAAAAGGTGTTGCTAAGTATGTATCTTACTCTAAGTTTGAGAGGTTTGCTGAGCTGCTGGTCAAAGAGAGTATTGTGGTTGGTAGCCAAGCGTGGTTAGCGGATAGTTCAGTAGTACCAGTATTTCCTGCTAAAAAGATTAAGGAACATTTTGGAGTTGAATTGTGACAAAGTTCGACCAGTTTGGTTTGCCAGAACCTACAAAATATCCACAGATGCCAAAGGTAATAAAAATGAACGAACAAATTGAAAAACTTGCTGACCAATGTTGGTCTAAGTCTGAATATGATCTAAGCATAGATCCTTGGTTTAATCATAGAAAATTCGCCGAGTTGATTATACAGGAATGCCTACTACAATGCTATATACGTGGAATGAATGATGAACTATACCTGGGTCAGCTAAAAGCAGCCCAGTATATTGAAGAACACTTTGGAGTTACACTATGAAACGAGTAATTGTAGCAGTAGTAAGTATGGCACTGTTTTGGTTTATGGCATGGTTAGCTGGATATGATTTCGATCAACGTAATGAGGCTGTAGCATCATGGTTCTTTTTCTCTACAATCCTATCACTACTAGCATCTACTTTTCCTGATAACAAATGATTAAACACATCTTTTGGCTAATGGGGATGACCATATTCATATTTAGCCTACTCCTAGTAATGTCTTTTACGGTATGGTTTACTGGCAAAACTTACTGGTATAGAGCTTTTATGGACATAGAGTTCATGCTCAATGAGCGCAAACAAATTATTGAAAAGGAATTAGATGAAGATTCGTTTACTAAGTGACCTACACTTAGAGTTCGGTGCTCCACCACCTATAGGATACCTAAATGAAGATGTGCTAGTGATTGCCGGTGACTTTCACTCAGGCAGTGTAAATGTCATCAAAGCAATGCAGCACTTCTATAGGCAAGATCGTCCCATTGTCTACGTACCAGGCAATCACGAATACTACGGTACATCTATAGAGGAGTTCGACGAAGCGGTCACTGAAGCATTCTCTGGCACTAACGTTCACTTTCTTAATCCTGGCACAGTTGAGATCAAGGGCATTGAATTCCGTGGAGCTGCATTGTGGACAAATTTTCATGAGAAGATTCACGCTCAAATGATGGCTAAGTCAATGATTGCCGACTTTAAGCGTATTAAGGGCTTCTCTACAAAACGTGCAGTTGAGCTATACGAAGAGCACTCAGAGTTCTTGCTAAAGCCCACGGATGTAGTGGTCTCACACTTCTTACCAGACGATTGCTGCATTGACCCTAAATTTGCAAAGGAAGGCATGCTTAATCACTACTTTGCAAACCAGTTAGCTGATAGATCAATGGCGGAGCTATGGTTGTTTGGGCATACGCATAGCAAGGTTGACCTCCAGGAATCGAACACTAGATACGTAGCAAATCCTAGAGGTTACCCTAGAGAGAACAATTGCTACGAAGAAGTTTGCATAAATATTGGGCAATAAAAAAATAATTCTTGACTTATGCTTTTTTGTATGATATAATTGTATATATTAAAGCAGTTAAGAATATACCGCTCTCCAGAGACCAAAAAGTCTCTAAAACGAGAGCCTCGAAAAGAACGCTTATACTAGATTTCTTTTCTAAGGGTCTCAGGATTAGAAGATTTTTTAGTGCGAGGGTTAGAGCGGAATCTCTAAAACTTGGGAAAGTGTAACTAAAAATGTAAAAGCCAATAAAAAACTATGTTTTAAACTTTTGAAACCGCCCAAAACCCATACTCCGGCCATAGCTGGAAAACCTCTTTAGCAATCTAAAATGATCTTAAACAAACTAGAAATCACACAAATCCCATTTGAAAAATTTAGCACACTTAACGTAGAGGACTTGGAAGATTTGTGTAAACAAACTCCATTTCATAACTATGAACAATGGCTGCTACCCCAAGCCGCAGCACACTACGGCAGATGGCAGGTTGCCACAGCTGAGGGTCGAATTGATATTCGCAAAACTTTACGAGACAACATCGGCAACAATGCTTGGGAGCTAGGCCTCTATAGAGTAATGAATATTGCCTCTAGAGGGTTGTTGGTAAAATCACAGAGCAGTGAAGAAGGTAGCACATATAGTCGCTTAGTGCCAATGATCATGATGGGTTTAAAGAAATTTCAGGGTATTCAGTACGAATCCTGGCGACATGAGGATGTCAAGCTCATTGTAGGAGATAAACTAGCTGAAGCAATGCTCAGCGAATATGAGGATTTTACTCAAGAGGAGTTGTTAGAGGCTAGAGACTTGGGGCTAACCATTAAAACAGGTGTAAAAGCAGGTCAAAGAAAAAAGATTACCTCAACCTGGAGCTTGACTGGAGTAAAGCGGCTTAGGGTCGGACAATTGCCTACTTTAGCCCAAACAATGTTGTGTCAAATCTGGGTAGCACATCCTACTCTTAGAAATGAGTTCATGATCCTAGACCCTAAATCGTGGGATACAATGCCTGCACCAATAATAGACTCTGAAGTTTTAGACTTTGCTCCAAAAAAACAGACTACGATAATTCAACCTACAATTAAAACCGTTGTCACTGACGACAATAAATTACCATGGGAACTTTAACCAGAATGAAATACACCCCAGAAATCACTAAAAAATTAATAGACCAATATCAACAAGGCCTGGAAGTATCAGCCATAGCTGCCATGATGACCCTAGAGCACGGCGAACCAATACCAGAGCGTAGTGTTATTGCCAAACTCTCCAGCTTAGGTGTCTATAAAAAGAAGGAGTATGTAACCAAGCGTGGAGAAGCTCCGGTTAAGAAAGAGGAATACATAGACAGAATTGCCAAACTTCTGGACGTGAATGCTGAAATTTTGGAGTCACTAGAGAAGGTCAATAAGTCTGTGCTCCAATTATTGGAGCGCCACCTTGAATCAGTCCCTAAACCGGAAAAACAGCCACAAATTCTAGAAAAAACTCAAAATTTCTTCGATGTGGCATAAAATTGTCCGAAATTGTCAACAAAAACCACAATTGTTGCAGATAACTGAGATTAAGTGCAAAATACCCCAAAAGCCTGCTCAAATTGCTGTGAGCAGGCTTTTTTTCGTCTAAAAGGTTACCGCATCAACAATATAAAAAAGTTCTCTATATGTGGGTACCGGAAACTTTTTTGTGGCTAAACTCGGGCTTGCCATAGGGGTTCATATGAGTGTGATTGGGATCGGTAAGCGATACGCTGCATTGAAGTTTCCAGACTGCTGTAGTTGAGGGTCAAAGAAAATTTTTTGTGAAAACGAAAAATTTTGATACGACACTTGAGCAAACACAGGAGCCTTGACCCTAAATTGTTTAGGTTATGTAGCCTCCAAGCGTCGAGAATTTTTGCTTGTGGTGTCGGAGTGCTTGATTGCTGCAACTTAGGGTCAAGAAAGAAAGAAAAAAATGCCCTTGACATGGGCACTGGGTTTAGGTATAATGGGCGCAGTGTGGTTGCTTTGTTGACAACCTAAAATTCTCACCAGCAGTGACAATAGCTCCTACACTGTGAGAGTGCTAAAAAATTAGGTCCAGCACTGGCGCGATCGCGCCCGCATCTGTAAACCCTTGACCCTAAGTTGATGCAGGTTGGGGTTATGGGCCTTGCAGGATGAGTTTGCTCGGGTCGATGCAGCTTAGGGTCTGGAGACCCGTTAAATTTCACACTGGCTCTACCACTGGCGCAAGGCACACACTCATTTTCACACTGGCTTTACCACTGGCGCCGCAGGCGAAGTTGTCAAAATATATATAATTGCGAAAATTATATAATATCAAAATATATAATATAAAATCATATAATATCAAAATGTATACAGTTGGCAAAATAGCACAAAGTTATCAAATCGGCATTTGAGTTATCAAATTGGCATCGACAAAAATTTAAGCAAATTATTCCATTGTACCATAAATTTCGGGCGAATGTCTGTGGTTTGCTTGCAACAAAATAAAAAATTTATTTGTTGACAGCCACCAATTATACAGTGTATAATTGGCGCGGCCAAATGAGAATGATTCTCATTTGGGTTTTGGATAAAATAAAACCGGCAAATGCCGGTTATTATCTATTTATTAAAACGGTCGATTATTTTTTGTTTGCTTTTTAATAGTTGCCCATATTCCGCAATTTCAATTAATTCTAAACCCTTTTCAGGTTTATATAAACTCATTAATGCCATTAATTGATAAAATAAGAAAAGTTTAAATCTGCCCATTATTCGCGCTCCCATATTTTATATTTTAGCATAATCAAAAGAAATGCAAAATTTAATATATAATTTCCTAGTAGGATATAATCCTGCTTTGGCAAAATATATATAATAGTAAAAATTTCACCAAAAAACCACATTATTAAAAACGTCCAAGATAATCCGCGAGAATTACCAGTTTTAATGCAGGTAATCGCCTGCGGTAATCCGCAAAATGCAAATAATATTGCGCCTATAATACCCGATAATTCTAGCATATTATTCCAAGCCTATAACGTCAATATTATATTTGTCGAAAAAGTATTCATGCCATATTCTAAATTCTGATTGCTCGCAATGCAATAATTCTAGACCTTTTTCCATTTGCCAGCAATGTATATATTCATGCGCCAAAGTATTAAATAAGGTTATAACAGATTGATTCTCTGATTTACTGATTTTAATTTTATGACGATAACGCTTTTTAATTTTGTCGCCATAGTATAAACCAAAACATAATTCACCGTCTAATTCAAGCGATTTTTTAACGACAATTTTAGGTTCGGATTTTAAACAAAATTCATCCTGTAAAATAAGTTTAAACAATTCTATATTGCGCCGATATTTCATAATCAACCCTAAAAAACGGGCAACCCTTTTCGGGTTGCCCTATTAATTAAACAGGCTTAGAATTTGCCAATGCCGCAAAGATTTTTTGCAATGCAGTTTTATTTGCTTTGGTAAGCGATTCGGTTTCCGGTTCGGTAAGGTTCAAAATTGCTGCAATTGCATCGGCGGTTTCATCCTTTTTAACGACCTTTTCGCCTGTTTTGCTTTGATAAGTTTTCGCAACATAAACCTTTTCACGGCTAAGTTTAGCGATAACAGAGCGAGCAGATTTGCCCAATTCAAGCGCGATTGCTTCAACGGTAACGCCGGAAACATAATCCTGAA
>Ga0208643_1002133_pt1 | contig 10108 bp, 6 predicted proteins | sample VirMetDEL_Nov_12_FD_184516 | JGI IMG/M metagenome (GOLD analysis project Ga0208643, IMG submission 184516) | Aqueous microbial communities from the Delaware River and Bay under freshwater to marine salinity gradient to study organic matter... | ecosystem: Environmental > Aquatic > Marine >... | reverse complement strand
TCACGCGACAGGCGAATTACGCAATTTGATTGGATAGAGGAGGCACGAGAGTTTCAAACCAACGACGAAATTAGACCGTCACCCCCGTGTTTTAGACATACTTTGTTAAATTGGTTAAATATACCATGAATACACAAAACCTAACCAAAACTATAGAGGTCCGCGGCCATACCTAGGCAAAGTCATACCATATTCCCGTAAGTTTATGTACCATATATACACAAAACCATAGAGGTCCGCGGCCATACCGAGGCAAAGTCATATATCACGAAAATTTGTTCAATTTATAGGTGGGTTTGGGCGAAGTTTTGGAAATTCGTGGAATTGGGGGGATAATTTTCTATTCAAATATTAAGGTTTATGGATCTTCATGCTTACGAATGGATCGTCGGACTCGGTGGTCTTCTCGCAGTTACAACTGCATATGGTATCGGTGCTAATGATGTCGCCAACGCTTTTGCATCTTCAGTCGGATCAGGTGCTCTTTCAATAAAACAGGCTGTCATGCTTGCCGGTATTTTTGAATTCTCAGGCGCACTACTCATGGGTAGTCATGTCACAGATACAATAAGAAAAGGTATAGCGGATTACTCGTGTTTCGAAGATGATCCAGCTATACTCATGTATGGGTGTATGTGTGTTCTCGCAGCCATGTCTGTGTGGTTAATTACTGCATCATACTTAGAAATGCCTGTAAGTACAACACATAGTTGTGTTGGTGGTATGATTGGAATGACCATGGTATCACGAGGTGCGAAATGCGTTACATGGTCTAAAGAAACGGATCAGTTTCCTTACGTTAAAGGTGTTTCCGCTATAGTCATATCTTGGCTTTTATCACCAATTGTTTCCGGTATTTTTGCATCATTCTTTTTTTATATTTTAAGACTTAGCGTTCTTCGGTCAGAAAATTCGTTTACACGAAGTAGATATGCTTTCCCTTTCTTATTGGGATCGACCGTTTGTATTAATGTATTTTTTATAGTGTATAAAGGTGCCAAGTTTTTAAAACTTAATGAAACACCAATTGAAATTGCATTTGCGTATGCATTTGGTTTAGGTGGAGGTGTTGGTTTATTATCATTAGCGATTGTTCCATATTTACATAAACTCGCGGAACAAAAATTTATAGACGAAATGGAAGATAATGAAAAAATGGAAATACCATTAGACAATAAACCAGATTGTCCTCCACGAGGGGATGAAAAAATACACGTACGTATTTATAATTACATTAAAAATTCTATGAATATAGATAATAATGAAATTATTGAAAGTGACGAAACTGTTATGAGTATACACGAAAATGCTGAAAAATTCGATCCAAAAACTGAAATATCCATGCGGTATCTACAAATCATAACGGCGTGTTGTGATGCGTTTGCACACGGTGCAAATGACGTTGCCAACTCAATCGCACCATTCGGGGCTATATGGGCAATATATGAATCGGGTGAAGTGTCGAGTAAGAAAAACGATCTTGGTAATAATGCATACTGGATACTTTCTTTAGGTGCTTTTGGTATTGTTATTGGTTTAGCGACGTACGGGTACAAAATCCTACATGCACTTGGTACAAAACTTACTAAAATTACACCAAGTCGGGGAACGTGTATTGAACTTGGAAGTGCATGTGTCGTTATTATGGGAAGTAGACTTGGATGGCCTCTTTCGACCACACATTGTCAGGTAGGTGCAACGGTCGGTGTTGGATTATTAGAAGGTAAAAAGGGTATAAATTACAAAATTCTAAGAAAAACGGTTTTAGGGTGGGTTATAACACTCGTTGTTGTTGGTGGAGGAACCGCTTTATTGTTTGTACAAGGTGCATACGCACCAATGGCACATTACCCGTCATACATTAAAAATTAATTCACTTTTTCCTCTTCTTCGTCAAGCATTTTACGTAGTTTTTCCTCTATAGATATATCACCATCATCCTGAGATTCCTCAAATTCCGAATCAGGCATATCAGGATACCATTAATCCAACTATATTATACATGATTTAGACATACTTTGTGTATATGTCTAAATTATGAGAGTTTTATAGCGTTCGCGGCCATACCGAGGCAAAGTCATATTATGTACATAAATTCACGAAATCTTGATTATCATTATTGACATTTATTTGAAACTTTTTTACCTTTTACTGTACACCCAGTAACGTGCTTATCTTTCTTACCACCTTTACCTGTAGGATCTAAACTTTTAAATGCATGACTCCCAGTATTTGGAACTTGTCGTAACCAACACGTACCTTGTTCACCAGTAGTACCATCGCTTTTATAAATACTTTGAAATCCAAATGCATTATACTCCTTTTCTATAGCTCTAAGTCTACATCCTTCGTATGTATTTATGTCATACTGCCATTCGTGTATACTATTAGGATTAATAAGACCATATTCCATGCCTATATCCTCCATTTCAGATATATCGTAATACCCAGAATACGATAAGTGACCAATACCATCATCAAATCGAGAAAGTGTATACGTATAAGTAACTGTACTTGGATTTTCTTCGGTACCGTGATTTCTTACATCTTCAAATCGAACTTTACCATTTTCTTTTATCGTCCACCCAGGGGCATATCTAGGTCTACCATATTCTACCGTAAGTTTTTTCACGAGTTTTTCTGATGTTATAGTAAACAGTTTATCACCCACGTTATACTTATTAGATTTCCATGCACCTAAATAATCTGAACTATTAGCTTTGTGAGTAGGTGCTTTATCAAATTCAATATCATTATTCGTAATCGTTTTTATTAAAGTATCATTAAAATCGTATAATTTTACATTATGTATATGTGCAGATAGGTTGTGTTGAGGTTGTGTTGCCATGTAATCAAGGTGTTTAACGATAAATTCGTATTTAAATGGTTTAGCTTCACGTACCGTAATGGCAGATTTGACTACTGTATTCATACTCCCAAATATTTCGTTTTGTGTTTTCCACTTTTTATCGTAGCGTAACAAGGTATTACCATCTGGATCTTCAGATAAAAACTTTTTACCGAGTCCTTCTATAATATAAAATGTATCAACACCTTCAATAGTTTGTTTTTGATCACTGTCACTTTGAATTATATGAAAACCATTATTGTCATTAGCTTTTCTGATATAGATAGGTACATTGTAAAAATACGGGAGTATATAGTATTGTGTATACGTAGCCATTACACCCGCCTGTGTTTGAGACGAAGATGAAAGTTGAACGGGTACAGTAACATTCTTAACCGAAGTTAAATTAAATGGTGTATCTAAATGTTCCTGTGTAATATCGAAATATATTTCGGTTAATTTGTTGCTATCCTTTACTTCATTCCAATACATTTCTATCGTGTTTTTACCAACAATATCTTGATCATTCGTCAAAGTTATATCAGAACCTTTTAAAACTAATTGATTCGATGCGTTTGAATCAAGATTATCAATTTTTGTCACATTTTCACGAACTTTTTTATCACCTACTTTATGAACAAAAATAAGCGATCCAACAGTTGCAAAAGTTGGACCATTCGTCCATGTAAGTATAACATCTATATTCTTAGCTGATTTTTCACCTAAAGCGTACTCTGTTGTAAATATACTATATTCTTCAACTTTATCAGATTTATCGGCTGGGTTTAAAACTAATTCTATACCCGCATCTTTAACGGTTGGTTTGTCTTCCGTTTCAGTTGATTTACTTGGTCCGGTAAATAAATATATAATCAGTGCAATAATCACTAATACCACAAATATACCTAAACCAATAATTGCTAGTTTCTTACTCATTTTACTATTATATAATATTTTTTTATCATTATTGAACAAAGTCGATGAAGGAGTTTGTATAAAATAAAAAAAAAGTTTTTGTTTTGAGTTTTATAAATTGTGGTAAGTGTAGTGTATATGGGTTTTTATTTCATGTCTATATTCAGTAAATGTTGTATTTTTTATTCAGACTTGATCTCTTCTTCGTCAAGCATTTTACGTAGTTTTTCCTCTATAGATATATCACCATTATCCTGAGATTCCTCAAATTCCGAATTAGGCATATCAGGATCAAATATATCACCGTGTGTTTCACATAATTCACACGTTTCAGTTGGTAATTCACCGGGTTTGTGATTATGTACGGGAACCTCTTTCTTTTTCTTTTTTAGAATAGGACGTTTTTTCTTCGGTTCCGTAGGTACGGGTAAACATGCTTGTTTTTCACGCATTTTCATGTGTAATGTACAACACGTTTCACCGGGGATACATGGTTTTGTACACTTATTACCCTTTGCCGTCATCTCTGAACACTCAACTTTTGGTTCTTTAGGAACTTTAGTTTTTTTCTTTGGGTGTTCCTGTACTTCTATTTTTTCACGAAGACGCATATTTGTTTCGATAACCGAATCCATCTTTTCACGAAGACATTTATTCTCTTCTTCGATTTTTGTAACCTTTTCAACAAGTGTTTGTAATAACTTATTGTTGGAAAGGACGCTGTTGTTTATTTTGTCAATGTGGTCGTTCGAATCACGAATGAGACCGGTAAGAATATTTTCAATAGAATCTGACATTTTTACTTTACTATTTTTATTAATTTTATTTTTAAATCATTTCTAACTTAGGTTTTCTTTAAGTTGTTATTAATTATTAATCTCTAACTTTTCCATACCAAGAATTGGTTGTGAATGCTCAGGGATTTCATTATATTCGAAACAAGTGCGAACCACTTGTTGCGCCTCGACCAAAATTAAGCGTCTTCTGATAACCGTGTGATTTAGGCCATCTGTGTCCTTTACCACTAAACTGGTGCCAGCAGCTATTAGTCTGTTGACCTATACCACCACAAGTCGCGTGATTTTTACATTTTTCTTTCATTATATTTATTTTGTCTTGAGAACCCGTACATAAATTACCAATACCCAAATCTATTTTGTCCTCGTATTTAAGTTTAGGAAAATCATCCACCACCGAACCGTTTATTTGTGGACCAGTTCTCATATTTTTACACAATTCTCCATCGAGTGACTTGAATTCAGTGCCCCAATGTTTTCCATGCATACTGGATGCAGCCTCTCCATTTGCATAATGGTTCTTTTGATTATGTCCAATATACCTATATATACTACCTGAATCACCACATTTAATCGCATCACCTGGTTTTGCATGTTTTGAAACAAAATCTAACGCATTCGTGAGTAAACCTCTTTTATCTATAATGGATAATATACCATCGTCACCTAGTATAAGTGTATAGGGTTTTTCGAAATTATTGCCATCAGAACCAAATCCTAAAATAAGATTTCCACCCGCTAAATCGTCTGCTTTTGAAAATACTAATTCGCCATTAGTTTCGTTATTATATCTTCCTCTTACAACTATTGTCTTAGCTGTGTTGTCATTACCATGCGTTTTAGATTCCCACATAACTGTATCATCTTTTTTACGCAAAACCAAATTACCGTCGTCTTGAAATTCGAGTCTATAATTACCATTTGGTGATTTATATGATTGTGACGCCGCATTCCCCTGTTTAAGGTATTCGTAATCTTTATTACCTGGTGTTATAGTTGAAGCTGCCGTAAGTGTAAAAGATGCTCTACCCCAATCTTGTCGAGTCATATCACTTTCTTTTTTAAATCCTACTTTATTTCCAGTAAATACTACAATTTTTTTTGGTTCAGTAGGGTGTGCAAAAATTTTGTTACCCTTGTACGTTTTCATTTTAAATTTTTTAATGTCACCTATTTCAAATGATGAAGATGTACCGTCAATGGTGGTAAATGAATACGTATCATCACTATGAATTTTTAATTTATGCCATTGTTCTGGAAAGGATGAAAGATTATAATAAATTTTCTTCACACTCTTTTTGAGTTCAAACGTATCACCAACAATTGAAACTTCGACATCATATTCACCAAATGGACCTGTAACTGTATAACTAAAATCGTCATCGGTAATCTCCATTTCAGCCGTTGCCAATAAATTATCTGGGCTGACTTCGTTATAATACGCTTTAATTATGTTTGTACCTTTAACATCGACGCCTTCTGTAACGTCAACGCCTTTAAATGTAACGGAACCAGTACCGTAATCTGCTAACGCCGATTCTTCTGTAACTTCCTGGTCGGCTTGGATTTTTGTTGTACCCACGTACCTCGTAAATATAAGTTTGTTTACAGAGTCAAACCCACTACCGTTTGTCCATGATAATGTAAGATCGATAAATTTACTCGAATCATCACCTTCCGCATATTCTATCGCGTACCCTTCCTGGGTACCATTATCTTCACCCTCCTGTGGTTTGATTGTTTTCTTAGCATTTGCGTCGAATGTAAGTTCGGGTTTGTCTGACGTTTCGTCACCATCACTTTTTTTAGTATTAAAGTAAACGGCCAAAGATATACCGACAATGATTACAACTAATAAAGCAAATAGTCCGAGTACAGCAACTGATTTTGCCATCTCGGTGTTTCTTTTATTAGTGGTATATATTTTTTTTGAAATATTAGTTTATTTTAATTCTATTTACAGCATGTATATTCATATTTATTTTTACCTTCGACACCTGTTGATTTCAATTTAAATTGACTTAAATATTCATTATCTTCACATTTAACAAGTTGTCTATCTAAAAACCCGGGATTATTACTAGCATCACTTTCTTCGGTAGTTATACTTCGGCATTTATTGGAAGTTGTATTACCACACTTATAATCATATTTAAGTCTCCAATTATTATTCGGATCTGTTACTAATTTATAATATGTAATTGGGTTTTTATCACAGTTCACGTTAAATGTATCATTCTGACCATATGCATATGTTTTACTGAGTCCCGGATTAGTAACCCAACCAGTATTTTTTGAAGTTACACTCGTTTCTTTTTTATCATTGCAAAAATAATTGTACCTTATAGCCGTACCCTTACCCTCATGTTTTATATCGGTAGCATTAAGATCAGCAGAAGAAACTTGTTGTTTACACACGTCATCGTTTTCACAATACCAATTTGGTTTTAACTGAAAACTACGAATGGCGTGATCTTTACAATCAAGAGTTTGTCTTTCCATGTATATATTGTGTGAACTATTCAAACTATATTTTGTCATGTTCCCCCCTGATACAGAGAGATCTAAAGTCGGAAGATGGTACACTTTATGCGTAACGTATCCAGGAAGTTTTATGTGTTCAGGTCCTACGTATGAAGAACCAGTCCATTTATTATTATTTTTTGTACCTGATAAGATACCGGTACTCGACATTATATCACACGCCCCATCGGGTAAATGTATAAAGCCCTTTGCATATGGAGCATGTTGACCAAAAGTAACATAAGGTTGAGAAGAATCACCATCTGCTAATGTAAATGCAGCCCAATTAAAACCGGCTTTTTTTGCGTCAGTATAAGATTTAATTGTTAAATTATTTTTATCGATCCATCTATCGCGAATATAAAATAAACTTTTATCTGATAACAAAGCACCATCAGTATGTGTCCATCTATACCTATGGGGTGTAGCTTCTCCATCCATTATAATACTAATTGGTTTCACGCGGAAGATATAGTGTATAACCAAACCATCATTTTTCAAAATCGCAACGGTTCCATTATCACCAACAACAACTCTATATGGATTATTACCCTTATCTTTGCCCCATTGATGCGTTTCACTTCTGTAAGCCCAACTATCAGTAGTTCCCGCTACTTTCATAAGAAAGTTACTGTCAGCTCCTATTCTAGCAGTTTCACACGGTTTATTAAAATCGGGTGGAAACGCCGATTTCCATAAATTTATTTTTCGGTTTACGTCGTATAAGGCTAAAGCAACTTTATCACTCGTTTGTTTAAATCTAAACGTATCACTTGGTGATTTATAATCGGTACCAGGTACCATTTTACCTTCATTCTGATCCGAACGTATAGCGGTACGTATAGGTTCTAAATGGAACAGTGCGCGTGCATACTCGTCTTTATTCATTTCGTTTAATTTTTTAAACTTTGGTTTATGATTAATAAATTTACCACCGAAATCAATATCATCTTTTGTTAATACTTTTCTTACCAAAACTTCTTTCCTGTTATTGTCTGGGTGTCCCAACATGTACCCATCCTTATACTTTTTAAGTCTATACGCATCAGTATTATCCCATAATTTGTCGGCATTACCAGTAATTAAATTAGTAAACTGAACTTTACCACCATCCAAATTTTTCATTTTAAAACATAGGTGAAACTCCTCGATTAAATAGAGCGTTTCCTTACCTAATATTTCAAATTTAAACGAATCACTCGCGATTGTAATTGGAATGGCAACTTCCTGGACTTCAGTTAAATTGAGGGTTGTATCGATATCACTTTGTTCGATTTTGATCTGGTCACCCGTATCCACTAAAAACGTATCGTCACTTACACTATTGTACCAAACAGATACCTTATTCACACCAACGACACTTTTACTCGAATCTGTTAATTCCGTACCTTTAAATGTTATTTGACCGTTACTATTATTTTCGAGCCCTGATCCTGAATCATAAACTATATCCTCCTGAGCTTTGGTACCCCCAATTTCACGTCTAAAAATAAGTTTTGATACTGTATCAAAACCCATACCCGTCGTCCATGTTATTTTCACATCAATACTTTCGTTTCCTGAATCGTCGCCCGTAGCATATTCAATTTTGTATCCTTCTGATGTATCTACCGTCGCATCCCCGTCAGTACCATCACCACGTGGGTTGAGATTTTTAGATGCGGCATCTAATGTAATTTCGGGTTTGTCTGATGTTTCTTCACCACTTTTTTTAGTGGTAAAGTAAACGGTCAAAGCTATACCGACAATGATTACAACTAATAAAGCAAGTAGTCCGAGTACAGCAACCTTTTTTGCCATCTCGGTGTTTCTTTTATTAGTGGTATATATTTTTTATTTTGATTTATGATTTTAATTCTTTTTACAACATCTAAAATTGTACCTAAAATTACCTTTTCCATCCCGTACAAGTCCAAATTTTGTCATGTACTCATCTGGATTACATTTAGCATAATGTCTATCTAAATAATATACATTGTCAGATTCCTCATTCCAAGGTGTCGAAGTCTCACGACACGCATTATTTTGCGTTGATACATTCCCACATTTATATTTATAGTAAACTTTTTTGTCACCATCTCTATGTAACCTAAATTGTGTAATAGGTTTATCACTACAGTCAACAGTATGTCTATCTAAATATAGTGCACTATTCACCTTACCATTATTATGCCCTTGCCAATTAGAACCAGTTTTCTTTTCATGTGTTCTCAAATGTCCGGGTTTAAGACACAAATAATTATACTGTGTTTTCCCACCTGGTTGACGAATAAGTCCAAATCCATTTAAAGCATCACTCCCACACCCTATGTTGTGTCTATCCATATAATACACTTTACCCCCACCGTCATCGTGTGCACCAGAATTTCCCGCGCGTAAAGATAAACTTGGTTTATTATATTTACCAATTTTAAACTTTTCCCAACCCCCTATACCACCTCTATTACATTTAATGGTATTACCTTCATCTGCGCAATATTTCCCACCTTTACCCCCTTTAAGTGAATATGTACCATCACTATTCTTGCTAATTTCAAACTTTTCCCAACCCCCTATACCATCTCTATTACATATAATCCTGTCATCTTCATCTGCGCAATATTTATTATCCCCTTTAAATGAATATGTACCATCACTATTCTTGGTTAATTTAAACTTTTCCAAACCCCCTATACCTATAGCAGATTTATTACACTTAATAATGTCACCATCCACCACACAATATTTCCCATCTTTACCCCCTTTAATATAAAGTTGTTCACCCGTGGTAAATTGTTTCATTGGGTCCACCTTAACCGTAACCCCACTAACTTTACCAACCGCAAGTTCTCTATTTGGTCTCCCACTCGTAGAACCCCCAGTTAATTTCCATACCTGGTCTAACTTGGCGGCTGGACAATCAATACCATTTTGATTACCTCCCCATAAACCCCACGACCCTTTGTTTTTACTCCCAGTATACTCCCAAGTTGAACATATTCGACCACATCCCGGGACATCCTGATGTACCGCTTTACCATCGCCC
>Ga0208643_1002115_pt1 | contig 10164 bp, 19 predicted proteins | sample VirMetDEL_Nov_12_FD_184516 | JGI IMG/M metagenome (GOLD analysis project Ga0208643, IMG submission 184516) | Aqueous microbial communities from the Delaware River and Bay under freshwater to marine salinity gradient to study organic matter... | ecosystem: Environmental > Aquatic > Marine >... | reverse complement strand
AAACAGAATAATGAATATATTTTATTTACATAGAGACCCAGTCAAAGCTGCAGTTGTACAATATAACAAGCATGTAGTCAAAATGATCTTAGAATCAGCTCAAATGCTTTGTACAGCCCATCATTGTTACGGTTCGTCAGAACAAAAAGCTAATATACCTTACAAACAAGCTCATTTAAACCACCCATCAACTATATGGGCTAGAAAATCAAGAGCTACATACATGTGGTTGTACAATCATATGATAGCTTTAGGTAAAGAGTACACGAAACGTTATGGTAAAGAGCATCTAACAATAACAAAATGCAGGGATTTTTTAGCAACACCTCCATTACATATACAAGGTAACGAGTTTGTTGAACCACCACAGTGTATGCCTGATCAGTATAAGGTTGATAACGATGCAGTTACAGCATACTGGAATTATTATGAAAAAGAAAAGCACACAGTAAAAAACAGTGACGAAGAAATTATAACACGAGCGTGTTTACAAAAATAATACGTTCAGTGAACGATAATATAATAAACCAAATAAATATATATATGAGCACATTAACAGAAACAATTAAAGTAGATTCAGTAGCTATCAGTAAAGCTAAATTCAATCGTGAAGACAATTTATTAACTTTAAAATTTAAAAACCTATCAGAGTATGATTATTACAACGTACCTCTACATATATTTGATGGGTTAAGAGATACCGAATCAAAGGGTAGGTATATAAATAAATATGTAATCGGTGAGTTTAAATTCAGAAAATACTAATATGACAGACAAAGAAATTGATAAGTTAGCTAACAAAATTGCAGATATAATATTTAAAAGACAAGAAGAATACGATGCTCAATTTCAAATAGATATGGAAAACATAGCAGAAGAAAGTATTATGTATACTTACAAGATAGATGAAACCACAACTTCTACCACAAGAGACATTATTCCTGATTTAGAATCAGAGCTTAAAGCTAGTTTATATGAAGAAGACTACAAGAAGGCTGCAATTATAGCCGCTAAAATCAAAGAATTAAAAAACAAATAAAACAAAATGAAAAAAGTTAATAAGTTTTTTAAAAAATTATTCAGAAAAAGACTACATTTGTATCGACTTGAGACTTCTATAAGACAATTGAAGTACGAGATATTAAATGATGTACTGTTAGATAACAATATAGACAAGAACAAAGTTGATTTATTCTATAAATACAATAGACGTCTACATCTAATAACGTTTTTTAAATAACGGTTTTAATTTTTTTTATAAAAAAAATATATGGGTAAATCAAAAGAAACATTCATTGAAATGCAGCAAGAGTTAATGATGAATCAAGACGAGGTAAATGAACTGCATGTAATATACGAAACATTATACGGAGACTGTGACAATAGGGTCTAGTATATACTAATAAGGGGCTAATGTCACACGAAAGAAATCTTAAATACTTTATATCACGGAGCATCGTATATAGAAGGGATCCTATCAACGATAGACCTACATCTGTATATGACTGGGGTGAGTTTTACGAAGATGGTACTTTTGAGTGTTATAGTTTGTTTAGAAGTAGAGCCAAAATAACTACGTACAAGAGCTTAAAATGGCATCTATTAGTTATTTGGTATTTGAATCCAAATCTTTTAAAAAATAATTTTAAAAATTTAGCAGAATATATCTGTGAAAAGTCTAATGGTTTTGTTACCTTTGATATTGACAATAGAGTTTTATCAAATATTGTAGATGAAGTTGAAGTTTGTGATCTTGAAAGACCACCAAAAAATAAACTTAGAAAAATAATATTTAATGACTATAGCTTATTAACTCCAACAGAGAAAATGTCGATAGTGGGTACTATGATTGGAAAATCAAAGAAGATACACAAGGATGATATATATCAGTGTATGATAGATCTAAACGACTCAGGTAGTAAGATAACTATTAATAAGATAGCAAGCATGTTAGATTGCTCATCTAGGACAATTCACAGAACAATGTGTTCTAATCTAAAGAAAGAAAAGGAAATTCTAAATAACCAATAATGAAAAAGTATAACATACATAACTATATTAAATATAAGGAGGATGTAAAGAGATCAATGCCAATTGACAAGCCATACACCACATACACAAGAAACGAACTTATAATTAAGTTCATGCCATTAGTAGAAAACTTAGCAAGAAAGTTTCCAACATCTCAGCAAGCTTCGGGTATACTATCAATAGAGGATCTAATACAGATTGGTAATGAAGCATTAGTTAGAGCTGTAGATAAATTAGATATCGAGGTACTCGAAGCGTCTGAAGATATGGAAAAAACTTTAAAGTCTTTTTTAAGTAAAAGAATTAAAGGAGCTATAAGAAGAAGAGTTGATATGCACAGAGGTAATATGAGAATACCAGAGCATAAGATCAACGAGATACGTAGCAATCCACAAGACAAAAAAATGGTCGCAATGTTCTTTAATAGTATGTTCTTAAGTATTGATGATCAGGTCCACAGTGATGATGATGATTCAGCTGTTTTCCAGGTCCCAGACGAATCAGAACCTTACAATATACAGTTACTGAATATGTATCTAACAAGCCTCCTTAGAAAGCATCTAAATGAAAAAGAATACGAGGTAATAAGATTATCTTACGGTCTTGATTGTGAGAAGCATTCAGCCAAAGAAATAGCAGAGCTATTAAACATTGAAGGTGTTAGCAGTTACGTCCGCGTAAGTGAGCTTAAAAAGCAAGCAGTTAACAAACTAATTGAAAACGTTGATCACTCACAAGTGATTGACTTCCTGTAAGTTAGGTGGTAAAAGCAGTGTAAAAACTGATTAAAATATGTAATTATAATAATAAGCAATTTAAACACAAACGAATGATACTAAACGAAAAATTAGCTACTATCCAAACTAAGTTCAAGTCTAAGAAATCTAGATTTAACTCCTTCGGTAAATACAACTTCAGATCAGCCGAAGACATCCTTGAAGCAACAAAACCCTATCTATTAGAATTAGGAGTCTCAGTGGTAATAAGCGAGAGCTTAATATCAACCACCCCTTTCCCTATTTTAGAGTCTAAAGCTACAATGACTGATGGCAAAGATGCTATACACGCGACCGCTGTCGTCGGTATTGATCTTGATCAGAAAGGTATGCAAATGCCGCAGAAGTTTGGTAGTGCTTCCAGTTATGGAAAAAAGTATGCTCTCGGAAATTTATTTCTGATTGACGATACACAAGACAGTGATGCCGCGAATGTTCACGGTAAAACAAAAACAGCAAAACCTAAACTAGAAGGCCAGGCTTTAGCGAAAGCCAAAGAATTTCTAGCTAAGGGTGGTAGTATCGATGCTATTAAAGGCAAGTACGATATACCAGCTGCTATTTTAAAAACTCTATAAATGACAGATAAACAAAAGATTGAAATTCTAAAAGAATTAGAAGACGATGAAAAGTATTATGGAGACTTTGGTAAGCAGTTCTTATCAAACTCTGACATAAGATCTTTACTGAAAGATCCACTAAGCTTTAAGAAAAAGATAGTTGGTAATCCAAACCTTGTGAAAGGTGGTTACTTTCATACTTTAGTATTAGAACCAGACAAGTTAGAACAATACAAGATCATTAATTCTGGTAGTCGAAATACTAAGGAATACAAAGAGCTGTCAGGTGGCGAGATGTGCTTGCTACAGAAAGAGGCTGATGAGCTTGAGGTTCTTAGAGACAAACTAATGGCTAATGATGTCTGCAGAGAGTTGATTCAAGATATTGACGTAGAGTATGAAGTGCCTGGACTAATTGAGTTAGGTGGTGAGACTTGGAAGCTTAAAGCAGATATCAAGAACAATACAGAGGGTTTAGTTATTGATTTGAAGACTACGTCAGACATAGAAAAGTTTGCTTACTCAGCTAAAATGTATAATTACGACAGTCAAGCTTATATCTACTCGTCGTACTTTAAAATGGATATGATATTCATAGTTGTAGATAAGCTTTCAGGTAAAATTGGTATCTTTGATTGTTCCCCTAGTTTCTTAGAACGAGGCAAGGAGAAAGTCGAACAAGCTATAGCTCAATACAGACTGTTTTATAAAGACAGTGATTTTGATCCAGCTCAGTACTTAGTTACCAAGACGTTGTAGTTTACAAAAAAAATACGTTAGAATAACGATAATATATATATAAATAATAACAATTAAAAACAATTAAAATGGCAAGTATTATTAACGCAAGTATCAATTTAAACAATATTGATAAAACAAAGATTATTGAAGGTAAAAAAGGTAAATACCTACCAATTAGTATAGTGATCAACGATGATCAAGATCAGTTTGGTAATCAAGGACCTATTACTATTGCACAAAGCAAAGAAGAAAGAGAATCTAAAGCAGCTAAAACTTACTTAGGTAACGTAAAGGTGGTTTGGACGAATGGATCAAACGTCGCAGCAGCTCCTAGAGAGGGACAACAAGCTCAAGCGCCAGCTCAATCATTAACTCCGCAGGCGGATGACCTACCGTTCTAATGGATCAGTGTGAAATGTGCGGAAAAGTTATGACTAAGTGTGACTTTGATTACTGCGATATGTGTCCCGATTGCTTAGACGGAGATTTAAACTTCGATTAATAATGAATTTATTTATTTAACAGTAGCCGTTCGTTCACCTGAGCTAGCACATAGGTAAATAAGATAAGCAACGTTAACTGACTGGCTTCCTGAATATAGCTCCAAGACGATGCTGTTAAATAAATATTAATAATTAAATTAAATACCGCAATAAAATGCAGACAGTAGAAATCAATGGATTTGAGATTGACACGTTCAATCAACATAAGCTTGAAGAGGGAAAAAAGCAGGGTATATGCCCTGTTTGCTCCCACGATAGAAAACCCAAGAATCAAAAAGCCAACTGTGCTTCTTATGATTGGGAACGGGGTTTAGGAACTTGTCACAACTGTGATAATAGTTTCCAACTACATACTTACAAGCGTAAGGGTAAATCTGAAAAGGTTTACGTTAAGCCTGACTTCTCTATAATAACACACACGCCACCAAGCAGTAAAGTGATTCAATGGTTTGCCTCAAGAGGTATATCAGAACAAACACTATCTGATACCGGTGTGTCTGAAGGTCCTGAGTGGATGCCTCAGACGCAGAAGACTGAAAATGTTATCAAGTTCAATTACATGATGGGTGGAGAACTAATCAACATCAAGTACCGTGATGGTCGTAAGAACTTTAAACTATATAAGGGAGCTGAAAAGGTTTTCTATAATATAGACAGCATTGTAGGTTTTGAGTACTGTGTTATTGTAGAAGGAGAAATGGATGTGTTAGCGTTACACGAGGCTGGAATTACAAACGCAATATCAGTACCTAACGGAGCTACACTGAACACTAATAATCTAGAGTACTTAGACTCTTGTATAGATTATTTCGAAGACAAAGACAGAATAATTTTAGCAGTTGACACAGATGAAGCTGGTCAATCCCTTCAAGGAGAATTAATTAGACGTCTAGGTTCTGAAGTGTGTTATATAGCCACCTTTGAAGATTGTAAAGACGCAAATGAATATTTAGTAAAGTATGGTAAAGAAAAACTATCTGAAAGGATCTCCGGAGCGAAACCAGTTCCTCTTGAAAACGTCACAACATTTCGAGATATCGAGGACGAGGTTACTGATTTTGTTAGAAATGGCTTTAAGCCAGGATTTCAAGTTGGCCTTGCAAATTTTGATCAAATATTTTCAACTTACACTGGTCAATTCATTACTGTCACTGGTATACCGAGTTCCGGGAAAAGTGATTTTGTCGACCAAATGGTTGTTGGCTATAATCAGAATTATGGTTGGAAGACAGCTTTTGCTTCACCTGAGAACCAACCGACTTATTTACATGCTCATAAATTAATGCGTAAGACTTGGCAAGGTATGCCGACAGAGTCTGATATCGGCGGCGATAAATGGAATCAAATAGCAGATCATTGTAATAGTAATTACTACCACATTGATATGGAGCGTTATACGCTAGACGCAGTACTTAAAAAATCTGCCGAACTAGTTAAACGTAAAGGCATAAAATGCCTAGTTATTGATCCGTATAATAAAGTTAGAGACGTTGGTGGTTCTGATGATGTTAACAGATACACTATGGAGTATTTGCAGAAGATTGAAATCTTTGCTAAAAAGTATGATGTATTAGTTTTTATTGTCGCTCACCCTACCAAGATGTACAAAGATAAAGATGGTAAAATTGAAGAGCCTACTATGTATAATATAAAAGGTGGTGGTGAATGGTACGATGCTTCATATCACGGTATACTAGTCCACAGAGACTACGAAGCGAAAACAGTCAAAGCTAAAGTGCTGAAAGTAAAGTTTCAAAACTTAGGTGAGAATGGTGCTGAAGCTCATTTTAAATGGGAGCCAAAGTCTGGTTGCTTCATTCCTCACGAGCCTGTAAACTTAGATGGGCAAGCAATGCCTTGGGAGTAGATGGCTACTAAAAAAAGCCCATGGGATATGGGAGAATATGTAGCCTCTGACAAAGATAGTAAAGCTTATGAGTGGTGTATTAAAAATGGAATATATATATCACCAACAGCTATGTCTGAAGGAGCTTGGTGGCTAGATATAACTAACAATGAAAAAGTAAATAGAAGCCCTAAAACGTTTACTAAAACAGCTATATGGGAGAAAATGTACGAATACTATAATTATTATTATGATAAAAACAAGAAATAAATTCAATAATGCTACTGAAGCTTTCGACTACTTGCTCGATAAGATAAGGTTGGATGGTGTAGACTTTAACGGTACTAAAGCCTTATTTAATGTTGGTTTTTATATGGAAAATCCATCTCAAAAGATCATCACAAATAAAGAACGTAAGTTCAGTGAGAAATATGCAGAGTCAGAATGGCTTTGGTATCTTTCAGGTGACAGAAGTGTAGAACGCCTCGGTGCTATACACGGTAAAATTCCTCCAATTTGGCTGCGAATGGCTGATGAAAATGGCAACGTCAATTCAAACTATGGTTGGCAGTGGAAAAGAAACAATCAACTGTATAAAGTTATTGCGATGCTTGAAAACAACCCTAACACTAGGCAAGCTACAATATCTATCTATGATGGTAAAGAAATAGAGAACTATTCAAAAGATACGCCGTGTACGTATGCTGTTCAGTTCACGATCTTAGACAATAAGCTTTGTATGTCAGTTCTGATGCGTTCTAATGACCTCTGGTATGGTTTCTGTAATGATCAGTATCAATTTGCATCATTACAACAAATGGTTGCAGACAGTCTGTCTATTGAGACGGGTTGGTATTACCACTACGCACACAATATGCATTTATATAACGATAAACTTTAAAAACAACAGAATATGTATTATATTTATCACATCCCCGGTAAAAAAATAGGGGCAACAAGTAATCTTAAGACAAGAGTAACACTTATGCAAGGTTATAAGGAAGGAGAGTACGAGGTTTTACATGCTAGCGAAAATATAGATGAGATATCTGCTCTAGAAATAGAACTTCAAAAGTCGTATGGGTACAAAGTCGACCGTCAATCATACAAAAATGTAATCAAATTAAATAAAAGCAATAAAATGAAAGTAAACGTAACAGAACAAACAACAACCTTTCCAATGCCTGTGAATAAGCTAAAAGGCAACTTGATGGATAACATGGGGCTTAAGTGGGAGACTGAACATGGTGTGTTTGGTTTAGACGATCAAACAGTAGACTGGATAGTTAAGAACGCTAAAGTTTCAATGTTTAATGTAAACAGGTGTTACATATATAATAAGGCTTATGCTTCTGAGTTCTTAGAATTCGGTGGTATTCTTAAAGAGGTTCTAAGTTTAGCTGAACAGCCTAATGTTTATGACTTAATTAGAACTTGGGCTACTGAGAAAGGTATATACAAATCTGGTGATGCTAAAACTCAGTACTTAAAACTAATGGAAGAAGCTGGTGAACTAGCTGAAGCTATACTTAAAAATGATGAACCAGAAGTTATAGACGCTATTGGCGATATGGTTGTTGTCTTAACTAACTTGGCTAAACTAAGAGGTCATAATATAGAAGACTGTATTACATCTGCTTACGATGTGATCAAGTCTAGACAAGGTAAAATGGTTAATGGAACATTTGTAAAGGAGACGTTATAATGGATAAACAAGAAATAGAATTCAGAGACCCTGTCGTTAAAAGAGTTGTAAACAAGTTTGTTGATAGATCTAATATAGGTTTTGAAAAATACGGTAGAACTTTAGATGCTGAACGAACTGGTGGTCATAAAGATTTATATGGTTATTTAAACGATGTTCAAGAAGAACTAATGGATGCGATACTATATATCCAAGCAGCTAAAGAAGAGTTTTCAGATAACAAAGAGCAAGCCGAATTAGACTTAGAACTTGAACGTATGAATCGTATCAATATAATTGCTCAAAACGGTAACACAGGAGAGCATTATGAAGAAGCAATTTAAAAAAAGGAGTAGCAAAAAAGGTCCAGTAAGAGCAAAGAAGGTATCGTACGACGGTATCGACTTTGCCTCAGGGCTTGAAAAGCATATGTACGTAGCTATGAAAGAAGCTGGTATAAAAAGCAAGTACGAAGGAGAAACCTTTGTTCTATTAAATGGTTTTCATTTTGAGAACCAAGTGTATGAGAGACAAGCTAATGGTAAAGGAGAATATAAAAACAGAGGTGAGAAAAGGATCTTACCTATCAAATATACTCCTGACTTCATCGGTGAAGATTTTATAATAGAAACAAAAGGTAGAGCAAACGAGTCATTCCCTATGAGATGGAAGTTATTTAAGCAACTAGTAACTAATCAGTTTCCAGGATACACTATTTATAAACCACAAAATCAAGCAGAATGTCAAGAGACAGTAAGGTTAATCCTTTCGAAGCAAAAAAAATAGCAAGAAGAAAGTATGCTGAAAGGCAGATCGATAAGTTTGTTAAATGGAGCTGGGAGACAAGAGGAAAAGTTAGATACGTGGATATTAAACAATTACAAAACAGATACGATATAGAATGTTATGCAAGAACAAAAGAAAAATAATGAAAGATCATGGGCAATAGAAATTGGGCTTTATCCAGGCGTGCTGCTTGGCGTAAGAAGCTACAAGACTCAAGGTTGTGAGATACATGTCTTGTATCTACCATTTATAGATATAGCTTTATATTTATATGAATGATGAGACAGAGATGAAGTTTGAGACAATAAATATGTTTTTAGGTAATGTATTACTAGAAATGAAAAAAGTCTCAATGAAATCATCTAAACAAGATATGATAGCGTATATTAGCGCGTGGGAAAACGAATTACAAACTATTAAATTTATAATACAATAATGGGATTATTTGACGAGAGAATAGCGTATAAACCTTTTGAGTACCCAGAGTACTATACTGAAGGTTGGCTAAAACAAGCTCAGGCTTTTTGGCTGCACACCGAAATATCAATGCAAAGCGATGTTAAAGACTGGAATGAAAAATTAGATGCAAAAGAAAAAAACTTAGTTGGTAATATACTACTAGGGTTCGCACAGACAGAATGTGCTGTGTCTGACTACTGGACACAAAAAGTTGTTGGTTGGTTTCCAAAACACGAAATACAGCAAATGGCGATGATGTTTGGGTCACAGGAGACAATCCACGCGGTAGCTTATAGCTATTTAAATGAAACTTTAGGACTAGAAGATTATGAAGCATTTTTACACGAGCCTGCGACGGCTAAGAGATTTGAAAACCTACTCGCTTATTCAGGTAATACTCCTACTAGTATCGGTAAGTCTCTTGCTATTTTTAGTGCTTTTGCTGAAGGAGTATCTCTTTACTCTGCTTTTGCTGTGTTATATAGTTTTCAGATGCGTAACCTCCTTAAGGGAGTAGGTCAACAAATGAAATGGTCTGTTAGAGATGAATCTTTACATAGTAAAATGGGTTGTAAATTATTTAGAGACATGTGCTCTGAAGACAGTCAGTTATTAGATTTATGTAGATCAGATGTTGTAGATGCAGCAGAAACTATGGTGCAATTAGAAATAGATTATATAAACAAAATGTTTGAGATGGGTGATGTAGAAGGTATATCTGCCAACGATCTTAAACACTTTATAAAAAAGAGAACAAATGAAAAACTTGTGGAACTTG
>Ga0208643_1002114_pt1 | contig 10166 bp, 9 predicted proteins | sample VirMetDEL_Nov_12_FD_184516 | JGI IMG/M metagenome (GOLD analysis project Ga0208643, IMG submission 184516) | Aqueous microbial communities from the Delaware River and Bay under freshwater to marine salinity gradient to study organic matter... | ecosystem: Environmental > Aquatic > Marine >... | reverse complement strand
GTACCAAAGCAGATGTACTCTTTGTTTCTCTCCTCTTTAATAGTTGGAGGCTTTGCATCTGCAAAATTCAATGAGATGATATTGTACTTTTGTTTTAACTTATCCATTTTTAAATTCCATATTTTGTACTAAAAAAATTATGCAGTTGCGTAAGTTCTGTTGACGTAACTTCTGCCCATTTTATAAAAATAGAAGCAATATATCCATCAAAATACTGACCGCCAGAAAAGCCTTTTCCTAACCACATCTGACTGAAACTATTTGCGCCCACATCTGTATCAGCATTAAATACAATTTGAGTACCGTTCTTATAAAAATTTCCTATCGTACCACTTTCTATCATTGTCAGATATTGCCAATCAGCCGTAACAGTACCCCAGATAATTTGCTTAGTAACACCGCTTAAATCTCTTTCAAAAAATTGATAATCACCCGCTGCCATTCCTCGAAAATTCCTATAAAAAGGCTGATTACTTGCAGATTCAGTAAACACAAAAGGCGCACCAGCGTTTGCAACTAAATTAGGCTTCATTACAAAAATAATCGTTGCAGGATTATCGGGCAAAGGTATTCCAGTAGCTAAGGTGTTATTTTCTAAAAAGTCAGATGTAAACTCTATACCGGGATAACCGTTGATTTGATTAGTTTTGTACTGTGGTCTAAACCCAGAATTAGCTTGAGCAAATGTGTGATTGCTATCTTTTAAGACCGCAATGTTTTGCCCATCTGTTGGCGGAGTTGTTTCCGCAATATCAGTAAATAACCCACCCTCTGAATTCCAGTAAAATTCTGGATTCAAATCAATAGGATTGAATGTAACATCAGCAGAGTAATATGTAAACCGTTTACTCATTAGAATGTTCCTGTGAGTTTGTAGTTTCCTGTTGCCGTTGCAACTGTTCTTTTGACATCTAAAGTATCTGATGCTGACAACACTAATGGACTGCTAAATACTGCATATGCTCCACCGTTTACGCTTAATGTTATTGTGCCACTTGCACCATCATCTGTTATGCTTGTAAATATCCCGGCAGTATCTGAATCAATAACTAACTGTGGCATATCTGCAATTGTAGCTGCAAACAATCCTTTTAGAAAAATATCATTTGTTGATGGAGTTGCAACTATATTTGTATTGGCAGGAGTTGGAATAACTGTACCATCTGAATCTGTAAATGAGATATCTGGTGCAGTATAAGTTGTTGCTTTTGGAATCAGCTGTACAAAACTTGCATCACTATTCTGATACGTAGCATCTGTTGTTGGCGGAGTTGGTACAATGCCCTCACTCTCAAAAACATCCCAAGCTGCAAACTGTTGCGTTGGTGTATCGTAAAAAGTATAAGTAGTTGATTCTCTGTCACCATCAATCAAGGACCTTGCTTTGCCACTTTCCAACAAGATAACACCTGCATCATTTGGTGATAAGTTAGTTGTGCTTGTCTGCTCGTATATGTTATAAGTGAAATAGCCAACAGGCTCAAGTAATATCTCTGCATTTAGGTTGTTAGGAGTTGCCGTTTCTGTGATCGTAAACTCATTGTATCTTGATGGGTAAGTAGATGTATCTGTTGCAATGCAAGTTGTAGATATCAGAGATTGGTCACTTATCATCTCAATCAAATACGTTGGTGATGCCAGAGTACTCAATTCAGCTAATGATGTTCTGATAATGTTTACGCTATCTTTACGAAATATCAGCATCTGTATCTTCTACTTTGTCAGCTTTTTTCTTTGATTTCTTTTTTTCAAAAACATCGAATCCGTATGCTTTCGCAATCTTGATAAATGCAGGTGTATCTTCAACAAAGAATTTACTTCCCTTGTGAATTATTGTACTGCCAATTAAATCCTTTCTAATCTTCATGTACTATAATATAAAGTTTCTGGAATTTGTCAAAAACAAAAAAAGGAGTACAATTATGCACTCCCCTCTTTGATGAACGATGGAAAAAAATTAAGCTATTGTCAAGCCTGCAATAACTGCTGCATCTACTTGGTAACAGTCATGACTGCTCTTAGCAAGTAGGTTGATTGAATACTGATTAGCATCACCAAATGCAGTACCGGATGAACTTGTGTTAGTTCCTGTCTTGTGGCATCCTCTCTCGTCACCGATAAAGAAATAATTCCCTTCAACAGTTTCAACGATTGCACACAATCTCTGTATAGCTAATAGATGTAATTCAGCACTTTTTGCTGCTTCCATTTTGTTTAAAGTAAACGACAAATTCACATCATAAAATAATGAATTGTTTTGTACGTTTTTATTTTCAGTTGATTCAAGCAATCCTGTTTCCTCTTGCAGATTGTAGGCATACCACGTAGATGGTGAACCTGTATCTGTAATTGCAGAAATCAGATAAGATGCTTGTGTTACAGATACCAATTCTGTATATGGTAAAAGGAGAACCCGAACTAATCCACCTGCAGGTGCAGAGCAATCATAAACTGGAAATCCTTGAGTTAAAGCACATGGCATATCTTCTAAAGTTTTTAGCATTAGGAGAGCATTGCACTCTCCCTTTGCAGTTTATAATTTAATTAATTAGGGTACTAATGTGAACTCAACTATCTCAGCAGGGTAAGCAACTTGTGTACCTCTTTTGAAATTGATTGAACTTTTCACATTCTGGTCATCCATTGACTCCCACATTTTGATGCTATCAGAATCACTCATTGCATCCATACCAATGTACATATTTGATGCTCTGCTTGTGATTATTCTGTTAGTACCTGTTAATCCGTTAACGGCAACAACCTTTAGGTTTGTACCCGGCAACATCAATTCACCTGTTCTTGCAGCATCATCAGTCACATAGTGATAAAAGTTTGTATCTGTGATGTTGATGATCAATGCTCGGTAAGCATCCCACCCCATAAAACAAACTAAATCATCAGCATTAAGCACCGCCTCTGGCACAACTGAATAAATCCCTTGTACAATGTTCAAAGCATTAGCAGATGTGATGCCTGTTGCAGCAGTTACTGCATCAACATTACCATCAACAGATGCAGCAGCAGTATCAATGATGTGTAAGAATCCATCATACTTGTCAAGATTCGCACCACCTGCACCGCCATCTTCTCCTTGCCAATCAGCAATCTCAAGAGCATCTTGCAATCTCTGCATTTTGATGTCCATATATGCAGCAGGAATGTCTGCTTCTGAGTAATCAGAACCTGCTGACAATAGCAACTGCGTCCACTTTGCCTCTAAATCTTTTGGACATAGAACCTCTTGAACTTTCACACCCTCAACAACAATCTCTCTTTGTGAGAAAGTAGTTGCAGCAGAGCCATTGAATGCACAAGAATCATCTTGGAATACAACGGTTGAATCAAATAACTGCAATGCAGCACTTGATTTCACACCTGCTTGTAGGTTAACAATTGTGGCAGTTTTTCCTTGACTTACTGCCGGAAGTAATAAATCTGTTGACGATTGGTCAACGTAGTCTGTAAGACTTGATACAACAAAACTCATAATTAATTATTTTATTTTTCTTAGGTTTTTGATTTTATTTAATTTTTGCTCAAACGACAATTCCTCTTTCTTGAATGCGTCTAATCTTCTTTTTTTAGTTGGCTCAACTGATGGCTCTTTTGCAAACTCCTCAAGAGTAGAAATTACTTTCCTTTCAAACTCCTCATTTTTGATAATTGCATCAACAATCTTTGATTCTAACTCTGCAAATTTTCTCTCTACTTCTGTTCTTTCGATTACAGTTTTTGGAGTTGGCGCAGTTGCAGTTGGCTCTGCTGATTCCATTTCTTCTTCAACCTCAACTTCTTCTTCAACTTCCTCTGCAACTTCTTCTTCTTCAGTTGCAATGATTTCAGTAATTACACCACCAACAGTTATGATCTTCTCACCACTTGCAAGAGTATGCTCTGCATCTTCAGCCGGGACAATTCCATCCTCTGTCATTACAGATACAGATGCGCCCAATTCAATGGCAGGTTCAACGTTAATTATTGTACCATCCTCAAGTTGAGCATCAACAAACTTTGATTCTGTTGGCTCTGTTGTTTCAGTTGTTTCGGCAACCGCCTCAACCGTTTCATTGAAAGCAATTTTCTTTAATGCCTCAATGTTATTTTTTAGATTCTCTCTAATATTCATTTTGATAAATGTTTATGTGTTAAAATATAATTGAAATTCATTGTGTCAAATTTAGCCATTGATTGCATCAATTGCTGCATCTATAATCTGCTCATCAGTTGGCATTGCATCAGCTTTTGCAAACATACCCTCAACAGAAAATCCTCTGTAAGTACCTTGCTTGATGTCATTCCACAACTCGTCATTATCAACTCTCATCGATACAAACCAACTGCCATCTGGAGCATCCTTAAATCCATCGGGTGCATTGATACCTCTGTCTTTATCTATTATCAAAGATTCAAATACATATACATCACTCACCTCTGATTCGTGCATCAAGTTAATCTCTGCATTCAATCCTTGCTTCATGAACTTATTTACAATCTTCTCAATTGTTGGCTTTCTGAATACAACATAATGCTCACCATCTTGTTGGTCATATCTGTAAATCGGAAGGTCTGAAATCATTGCAAACCCGGATGCAATGCGCTTGTCCTCATCAGCAACTTTGAATGCTAATGGCTCTGATTGTTTGAACTTGTGGAAATCTCTTTCAATTGCCGGTGCATCAACTATTGCAATCATTGATACTCCAGAATCATCTTCATCATCAATAACCAATTCAAATACTTTCTTCTCCATATCTATAAAATATAATTCAATTAATAACTGTCAATTTTAAAATGTTGCTGATTCAGTAACTGCTGCAACTGTATTCTGTGTGTTGGTAATATCCGTTTCAACAACAACTACTTGAGTTACATTCTGTTGTTCTTGGTCAACCAATGATGCAGTATTACTGATGTTGTTTATTGGTACACCGTTTGCACCATCTGATGCACCACCGACACCAACAGAACCAATTGAGCCAGAACCACCACCGTTGAATTGAGTTGCTTTGATTTTTGAAATCTGTGCAGCAGTTGTTGATGCCAATGCAACAACCTCAATTATTTTTAAAGGTAATGGCTTTAAAGGTTGAGAGAATATGCTGACAACACCTTGTGCAGCAGATATCAATGCTTGTGCAATCTGCAATTTCTTTTGCCTTTCAAATGCTTTCCTTTCCAATTCAACTCTCCTTGAATCACCTTCTTCTAATCCTTTAATCTGATTGGCAAGTACAACATCATTCAATGCCATTAAACCATCAGCAGCAGTTGATGCTGCACCTAACCCTTGATTAGTTTTTGCAATCCTTTCTGCTGATTGTTGAGCATCTAATTCTGCAATCTCTGCAAATGTTTCACTCCAGATATCAGCATATTTATCTGCTGCATCTTTTTGAACACCAACCAACTTGTGAGCATTCTCTGCACGTTTCTCGGATTCCAATGTCAATGCAGCAGTCAAGTCTGTTACTGCTTTTAATTTAAGGTCATTTACTGATGTTATTGTTTTTGATTCCTCTTTCATTTGAGCAATCAACTTCCTTCTTGCTTCAGCCTCTTTGTCAACTTCAGTAGTTGTATCTGCAATGACTGCACCTTCTTCTTCTTTTACTGCAATCTTATCCTCTGTTGCTTTAGTCAACGAATCAATAATTGCAATCTCTTTCTCTGCTGCATCAATGGCATCTTGTTGCTTTTGGTTCGCCACTTCTCTGGCAGTTGAACCACCTTGCAATGCGCCTGTGATATCACCTAACTTTTGTAAGAACGTATCTGATTGGTCATTCTGTATTCTCGTTTGCTCAATCTCTGCAACTGCTTTTGCTCTGAATGCCTCTGCTCTTAATGCCTCTAATGCTTCAGCCTCTGCCTTTAATCTTAATAAATCAATATTCTTTTGCAGAGCAATATTAATATCCTCAATGCTTGTTTTCTCTGCATCAATATTAGATAACAACTCCGGGTACTTATCTTGGAATTTCTTGACCTCTTTGCGTTTCTGCTCTCTTGATAGTGTTTCATCTTGCAAGGTCTTGCTCAACTTATCAGCAGCAGATAACTCGTCATTGATTGATTCAATTGCTTTTGATTGTGCCTCATTTGATAACTGTTGCTCTCTGGTTGTCTTGCCTAATGCAATTGCTAACTTGTCGAAATTGGCAACCAACAAACCAACACCCACAACCAATGCACCAATACCTGTAGCGACAATTGCAGTCTTTAATGCTTTGAATCCAATAGTTGTAGTATTCACAGAACCTGCAAATAATTTCTGAACAGTTGCAGCAGTTGCAGTTGCTTTGGCATTTAGTTCTTGAAATACTGCTTGTGCTTTAGTTGCTAATGATAGCTTTCTCATTGCTATCACACCATTGGCTAAATCTCTCAACCCAGTTGTCAATGCCAATGCACCTGCTACTTTGGCTAATGTCTTTTCAAGCTGCTCGGATTCTGCACCAAATAATGCAGCAGCACCTTCTGCAACTGCGAACCCACCTGCAATACCGACAATTGCATCACTCCCGGCAGTAAGTTTTTGCTCAAAATCTAATGCTTCAAACTGCAACTCAACATCTTTAATTGATGATTGTGCTTTCTGCAAATCTCTGTTAAGTTCATTGAAACGCTTCGAGCCTATTGGCTCACTCTCAATCAGTTGCTTTAATTTCTCAACTCTCTCTTCAAGACCACCAATTGAATTTTCAGCTTTGCCTGTTCCCTCAATGTCAACCTTAAATACTATATTTTTCTGTACTGCCATTATTCTCTTATTACTACTTGCCAATCAGTCACTCTCATGTTGTCATTAGATGACGTATTTTCTACCCATATTTCGATATAATCATTTTGCACCATCAACACACCATATACCAAACTGATTGCACTATTCTTTTGAGCATCAACCAAAGTTTGTGAACCTGCCAACTGTGAACCGTTTTTGTAAAAATAAAACACATAATTATCAGAACCACCACCCTGCTTGTCGTAACTGACTGATGCGTGTAAACTAACGTATGCTTGTTTAGTTCCTGTATAGGTACAACGACCTGCAGTACTGACTGTGTATCTTACTGATGCTTGTAATACTGCACCACCACCTGTGTTCACAATTGTTGGTGTATTTACAGTTAATGATGTATTGGTTGTGTTACCGTTCAATGTCATTACAACACCACTTGTACTATTCAATAATCCTTGATTTGACTTAACATCATACGTCAAGCATTCTGTATTACTATAACCGCCTGTTAATGGATCTGGAAAGAACTTGAACCCGGTTATCAGATTAGCATCTACAAATGTATTCGATGAGATTGTTGCAAACCCTGTTGTACTTAATGGATTTATTTTGATGCCATTCTGACTGAGTTGAGGATGCAGTATATTGCCAGACATCTGGTATGCTCCAACACCAACACCTGCACCGTTTGGTAATATCTCAATCATTGATGCAGTTGCATAACCGCTTGGAGTTGGTAGTGTAGATTCGTCAAACCATCTGATAAATTCACATGATGAAATTTCAAGTTTAGATGTGTTCAAAACTTTGATTCCAAAGTTAGGTGCTTTTATATAGAAAAATAGGCTTTGCTGAATGTCGATGAGATCAAACCCCTCAAACGATGCCACATCATAGCACCCTCTAAATTGACAGTTTATAATCGTCAGTATCTTATCTCTACCTGCATTAAATGCAGCACCATCATAATTGTCTGCTTCAATAACAACAGAACCTGTATTATTTGCACTCAAGTAAATTCCTGTTAAATCAAAATCAACATCTGTGATTGTGAGCATTGTTGTGCCACTTGCACCATCCCAAATCAAGCCATCTTTGTTCCTATCAAATCCAATGATGGCAGAACCGCTATTCGTTACAAGTCTTGGAGTTGATAACGTAATCAAACCTCTGATAAAATAAGTTGTATTTGCTGCTAATGTTGTCGGCAAGTCTGATGCTTGTACGACCTCAACAAAAGTAGTACCATTAGCAACAGGAGTAAATACAGGCTTTGGAAAGGTTGTAATAACCCAATTAAAACCATCGTACATAATCTCAATTGTATCATCCTCTGCATACAAATATGCGTACTGATTGCCATCAATTGTTTTTGCACCTGCATTGATTATCACAATGTTATTGCTCACAAGTTTCTTGAATGTGAACTTCATTCCCGGATAGTAATCCGCTTCATTAAACGACAAGATAAATGTGATGTTGTTACTTGTTGTATCTGCCAAATAATATTCCGTTGTAGCAATTGTGTTGTTATTTGCTGCATCAGTTAACACAACTTGATTGCCAGAATAACTGTGATTGAATCTCTTGATGTTGCCATCAATCACAATCGTGTTGCTCTCATCAACTGTCTGATTATCTCCAACAATTACAACATTCTCAACTGTACCAAATACTTGGTTACTGTTGCCCACAACAAGAATCCTGTCTGCTGATGAATCAACAAAATTATCTTTACCAATAACTTTAATTCTTTTGCTCATCTTGTATTGTTGTCTTTAAATTGTTGGTCTAATGATGGCAATGGCTCACTATCAACTCCGCCTGTCACAGAACCTGCACCACCATTTATAATAAAAGGCACATCAACAAAATCAATAATGTCTGCCAACTTTATAAATACACATTTTGTTAATTGCCTATCAACAGGATTATAATCAATTACCTGTTGCAATCTGTAATAACTGCCATTGAAATAGTATTGTTTCTTGAATGATAGTTCGTTGATATCAACTGCATTTAAGTTAAAATAAGCAGTTACAATCTTACTATTCTCATTGCTAATCTCATTGATGTAATTGAAATAATAACGATTCACAAGACCTGCAATTGTACCGTTGACCGTTGCAAAGTTGCCACTATAATAAACCTCTTTAGTCAATCCAAAATTCAAATCAATTGTAGGATTGTAAGCATCATCAAGATGCCCGGCATACGGATAATCTATTCTTGTCACATCAGCAACAACTGTGCTTGTGTGCAGCCAACTGTTATTCGTTGGCTTTAATCCACCGTAGTATAAAATCCTAATATTTGAATCCATCTGCACCTTGTTGTTTGCACTATCAGTTTTAAATATCTCTGGATAGATTCTATCATTATCAAAATCCCCTATCAATGGAGTTGGTGAGAATGACAATTCAACTTTCTTAGTTCCCTTTAGAAATTCATTGTCTAATATAATTCTCCGATATCCATACACCTCATCATACGTATCCTCATAAAGAGCATTGTAATAATCTTTGTCAGCCTTATAACTGAACTCAAAATCTCTAAACTTCAATGCGCCCAATGGCTCAATCAAGATATCATTTAACGTATCTAACTTGCCACTCCAATCAACCACATCTGTTGTGTAGAAATCATCTCTCGGCTCAATGTCTAATACTTTTGGATTCTCTCTTTGTGGTTGAATATACAAGTTGTGCATGTTGATAATGCTCTTGAGAAATTCACGTTGTTTAATCTTCTTTGGAATGACTGTATTCAAATCAATACTGTTGCCCTCAATCAAATTTGAACTCACAGGGATAACTCTCAAATCTGCTGCATTGATGTTTAAATCAAATGTGCCGTTATAATTAGTTGTTGGTGTAGTTGCATCTTGAAATAAGAATCCTGTATATGGCACACCGGGAATAGCAAGAGTTTCAAAACGTAACAACAATGTGACTGTATCACCTGCATTTAATTGATAGCCGTTTCTGTGAACAATACTAACAGATGCAGGGTTAAAAGTTCCCGGAAAATAATTGGCATCTGGAGGAGTTGGATTAATTGCCGTTGTATAAGAATTTGTAAAGGGATTTGTTGCGCTTATATTTATAAAAGTTGAGTTGATAGTAGTTGTGCCGTTTATCCTAATAAACAATGTTGCTTTGATTTGTCGCATTGCATTGACTGAAACACCTGCAACAGATGGTGTAAATACTGCATTGTAGTTTGCCTCTCCAAGAATGTTATACAATCCCGATTGCGCAATTGTAATTGTTGTGGATGCAGGGGGTATTCCAGATTGACCTAAATTATCTTGTACTGCATTATCAAATGATATGTCATACAATTGAAATCCAAACGGCACACCTGTTGTTAGTGTTTGCAGAGTTGCAGTATTTATAATGCATTTTCTGTCCTCAATTTGTTGCGT
>Ga0208643_1002111_pt1 | contig 10178 bp, 9 predicted proteins | sample VirMetDEL_Nov_12_FD_184516 | JGI IMG/M metagenome (GOLD analysis project Ga0208643, IMG submission 184516) | Aqueous microbial communities from the Delaware River and Bay under freshwater to marine salinity gradient to study organic matter... | ecosystem: Environmental > Aquatic > Marine >... | reverse complement strand
TTTATTGGTATAACAACACTTGAATTGAAACCAAAGAAAGCACACTCATTCATTTTTCCAGGGATTACAGGTTCAAATAGAAAATGAAACTCAACATTATTGAAATTATTTCCAGCAGGAAAGACGCCAAAATTAGAAACACCAACTGAAGCATTCGGGTCAGTATTTGCCAACGCAAACTGAAAGTTTTCAAATCTATTGCCCTTTTTGAAATTGAAAGACCACCCCGTATTGATAATTAATGGATTTATTGCGGGTGCTGCTGCTTGGAGAAAAGCATAAGCAACAGGAACCCATTCTTTATTATTTATTGACCCAGTTGATTCATATATCACATTAGACCATTCTAAACCTCTCAAATTGTATGATAATTGTCCCGTAGTTGAACCACTGACGATTGTTATTGCTCCTTCTGTTGAAAGGGATACCACCTTCAATGCGAATTGGTCGTATTTGTCCCACATTTCACCCATCACATTTTTCATATCAATATTGTTAAATGTGAATGCCGTCTTTTGCGCGTTAATCGTGCATGGATTAACCGTCGATTTCGTAGATAATATAAGTGAAGCACTGTCTGATAGCATTTATATTATATGTATATTTTTATTTATTCCTTAACTCCTACAACTGAAAATGTAAAGGTTTGTGCGTTTAATTGGACAGTTTGGTTTGACCCCCCACTTGCAGAACACCACACATAAAAAGTTAAGCTCACATTCTCACTCTCAGGTTTGCGAAATGTATTTATTGACATTGGCGCTTCTCCATATTCACAATCATTTGTAAAGGTTTCAGTGTAAAAGAATTGCTGTGTGAATCCGTTTCCTTGTTTATATCCTGTTGTCACTCGTAAGTTATTGATAAATTGAAGACCCTCCATTTCATACCACATACGACGGGTTGCTTCGCTGAATGTTGCCCCTGACCCTTGCATTCCAATTGAATTACATATCAAATTGAACTTGTCATATTTATCCCACAAACTTCCTAAAATCTGCCTCATATTGATATTGGTAAATGTGAAGATTGTAAAATTAGCATTTCTTGTTCCAAACTGATTTGTTCCAGCCCCTGCTGGTAAAATGGTTCCGCTCAATGTGAAATTAACCTGCTCGTTTTGATACAGCATTGTGTATGGACTTGGATAAATCTTGGTATCGTCAATCGGCACAAAGGCCAAAAAGAAAATACGCGGGGATATTGTTGTGGGTGCTCCTGTTTCATATACAAATTGAAGTGTTAATTGGACATTATTCGCATCGGGTTTTATCATTACAAATGTTCTCGTGTTTGAGGAGCGGTTAAATTGCCGTGGCAAACTGACTGTAGTTGATATGTTTGTTTCATCAATTGCCGTTTGAAATCCCGCTTGTTTTCCTTGATACGACGCCTGAATCAGATTCAAACCATCTTGATAAAGCGTCGCCATACCAGTCCCTGATGCTGGATATGTATCATTAATATACATTTTGAAATACTTGTATTTGCTCCACAGTGTTTCGCCAAGAACTATTCTCAAATCAAAGTTGAACGTCACAGTCATACTATCGGCACTTATTACTCCCGTTGTCGATGGGGTTGTTGTAAGTGACCCACTATTGAGCCATAATTTCGCTATTTCGATATCCATTATTATAATAAACATAGATTTTTATTATAATGTGCTAAACTGTTTGCTTTTTGAGTTTTCTAAGTTCTCTACGCTTGGCGTTGATTGCGTCTTTGTTTTAGAATATTGAGTTTCTTCAATACCTCGCGTATGCAACGCCATTTTCCATTACAAGCACCTGATCGTAGCAGGCAAATGCGGTTTGGAGGGCAGTGATAGCACCAGCAGAGTAGTAATTTACGATACTGTAGATATCAGATGTGTTAGTGTTCGTACCGTTAAAAATGGACTGTCCGGCAGTGCCTTGATACACCTCAGTGTCGATTCCAATGACGAAATCACCGGATTCAGTTGTAGATGCGGTATTGATATTGGTGACCGCAACAGGGGCATCGAGAGTGTATGCCGACAGGGTAATACTGGGCTGGTTCTGTAGGTCAGCAATTGAACCAAAGCATTTGAGAGCCTCTGAATACATCTCGGCGTGGGTGATAGGTGCCGTCGATGGGAGGACGTCGGCGCCAATTCTAAAAAGTGGGCCGCGATTGACGTTAGCGGTTCCGTTTCCGAATGCGCAGTGAGACATAGGGAACTGAGAATCTACGCCGGTGGCGGCATTGCTTCTGGTCGCCACCAAGAGGCATTTCAATGAACTGAACTTGGCGGGGATGGGGAAAGAAACCTCAGTTTGGGTAGCAGCAGGGATGGTGGCTGAGTTGGTGTATGATCTCCAACTGGGCAGAACCATCTGCATGGGGCTGGAAGAGCCGGCCTTGATTGCCTGGACGGCGGAATCGGGCAATTCCAAGAACTCTCCACAGTAATTCACCTGACTAATATTGTAAGAAGCAATTGTTCCGCCTCTGTTCATCAGTGCGCGAGCAACATTCGATTGTAAAACGATCTCTAATCTTAACGGGGCTGCGGTGAGCTCGAAAAGCGGCAAATACTTAGAACCGGCCAGGGAACCAACGACAGAAACCAAGTTGATGGCGAATGGGAAAGAGTGGGTAGCAACGCCAAGAACGCCGAGAGCGCGACCTCGATTGACGGAGGCAGCATTCAAGACATCACCAGCAGCGGCGGCCTGTAAAACGGAATAATCGGGGTTGGTTCCAGATGTTACAGCAAAGCGTCCCTTAACCGAATCTTCGGGAACCTGGTAATCGTAGAGGATCTTGCTTAATTGATGGTAGTTATCAATATCTTCACAGATATACCACGCTATAACTAACAAGCATTTCCTCTTGTTAAGCGTCATACCTTTTTAAATGGGGTATGCACCCTCTCGGGTGGGACTAGACTATATCTTATGCATCATCAGGTTGATTAGACCGTCATTTGATGCCCACAGGCATTTAGTCGTTGAACCGCCTTCATATCCTATCATAACGGACTTAGAAGACTGGCTGCGGATTGCCCTATAATATGAAACTTATTACTATACCTTATGTTGTTAGCATAAGCCACCATAATGTTTCCACTATGGTTTAGTATTTCATACCTTGAGGGGTTTCCCGCAATTTGGATGTGTTGCCCTAAATAAATAGGACTAGCATATCTTTTGGATACACTTTTTCTCCCTGAAAATTTTTGATTTTTTTTTGTTAAGGAGATTTGACCCATGGAACACGCGTATTCTCTGGATAAAAGCGTGGAAGCCACACGACTCGAGTGTGGTAGCAGTGGTGGCCCCACTGACGACCAAATTGAGGGTTCCCTTCAAATAGGACTCGGAGGGGATAAGGGCAGTGTTGGCTCTCGTGGGCAAATTGATCGTGATTGTCTCAGATTGCGCAAAAGTTGTGCCGCCTTGCGGTTGTATCTGGGATAAAAATCTTCTTGCCGGTGCGGACTCAGTTTTCGACTGGAATTTCAGGTTCTGGGGTAAGGACATTGTATAAACTTATTAGAGATAATAATTTTATAAAAACACGTTTAAAAACGATTTATCGTTTTCTTTCTAAACCACCCGAAACTTTTCTTTGAAGTGCCTCTTCAACTTTTTTGGCGGTGGGGATTTCATTAAAGGGCAATTTTTGACCCATCATTGCCGAACCCATCGCGAGTTTGTGTCCCATCATCGAATTTCCTAAACTTTTCTTGTGTCCGAGCATTTATATTGTATCATTAGAAAATAAAACGTAGTTTGCCCTATTAGGATGAAAAAGGAAAGGGTAAGGGAAAACGTAGTTTGCCCTATTTAGTCTCGGAAATCTACACAATCGATTTGAAGGCACATCTGGTAATTGATTCCATTCATATCAACCAACAGACCATTATTATCAATGATGCGGATTTGTATCTCATCCAATTTATTCACATACAAATTCGTTCTGTAATTGTTTGTATTCTCATATGTAATTATGCTAAACGGAGACACCCCCACTGGAATTGTTGCTAAAATATTCTGATTATAAGGTTGAGCAATATTCACATTGTAAGTAGGAAAATTCACCTCTATATTCAGCGCCCTTATTTGATTCAGATTCACACAGTCGCGACTTATGAGCGTTCGACTCGACGACGTTGTATTCGTTGATTTGCTAAAGCCTATCACGTGGTTAAATGACCCCGCATATATAATGAATTCATTTGTAGTATGCGTTATTGTGATTTTCGCCGTAATGCTACTATACGTCAGCGTATAGGCCGACCCCATCTGTGATTGTAAAAGCGCAACCAGATTGGTGACGTTATAATTACCCGGCGGCACGGTGTATTCGAATACCGACCCAGTAACCACACCCCACGAAAATGTATTGTCCTCACTCGTTATGCTATAAAATGAATACGGGATGCTCGCATTTTGAAGCGACAAGTAAATATGATGGCCGTCGGGGATTTCTATCACCGGCAGATTGTAAATCGCATTTGCTATATTATCATTCACATATTGTGTAGCATACCGGCTATTCAAGTATATTTGTATCGATTCGCTTTTCATCGGCATAGTTTTATATTATCTTGAGATTTTTACAACTATTTATTGGCGATAGTTAGAGGATTGCCGTTTTTATAGAACTTTTCTTCAAACAGATCGATGTCTAAATGATTATACGGCGCATCAAACACATAGTCATATAATTGTTTCATCTCATCTTCTTTCATTTTAATGAGCTCTTTGGTAATTGTTGCTAATTCTTCCTTATTGCGAACACCGTTAAAGATACTCGCCCACGTAAGTTGCTTCCTCAAAATTTTTGGAAAATAGAGGTATGACTGAACCGTGAATATGAATGAACAATTCAAATGGCGCGCCTTGATTAGCATTGAGTTGAGTTCGCGCAGCAGCGCCTTGTCTTTCAGGTTGTTTGCGAAATCGTCTATGATTACCAACGTATATTCGTTTTCATCGTCATCATCACGCGACTCTTTGATTTCCGTCAATTCATCTTTCAGTTTCATCAGTTCTTCTTGATCAAATTCGTGATGCACTTTGTCGTGGTTTTTAAATGGGTGATTCGCCACGCTGAGAAATGACGCCGCAGGGCAGTAGTAGTGGATATGATGGAATTTCTTTTTATACACCGTCTTCATCTGGTTTAAAAGGAAACTCGATTTCCCCGATCCACCACTACCTATGTAGAGGGTAATTGCTCCATTTCTTCGCGAGAAACCAACGGGAATATCAGGTACGAATATATCCATAGTCTCCTTAATTGGTTTGGTCTTAGGCACCGCTTTATTGGTTTCCTCTGTTATTAAAAGGGACATTCTATATACATTACGGAAACATTTAATTAAGCATTTAGGGCATTTTTTTATCTCCCTCTATATTATAATTGTAATGAGCAACAAAAATGAGTCTGATGATGCAGCGGATGACGCCGGTTTGACCAAACAAAAAAAACCACGCAGCGAGGCGCAAATCGCAGCATTCGAAAAGGCGAGGGCGATTCAAGCCGCTAAACGTGATGAGAGGCAGACTGCAGCAACCGGGCGAGCACCTGATCCAGACAAAGAGCGCAAGAAGATTATACTGCAGGCCGTCAAAGAGAAACTTAATGGTGAGCCTAAATCCAAAGCCCCGCCTGTGGTTGATGAGACCACCGAGGAGGACGTCAGCGAAGAAGAAGAGGCAGCCCCACCCAAGAAGGCCGCGAAAAAGGCCGCGCCTCCACCCCCACCCATCAAGGCAAAGAAGGAACCCAAAGTCGTTTATGAGGAAAGCAGCGAATCCGAGGAGGAGGTCGTCATCGTCAAGAAACGCAAGAAGCCAAAGAAGAAGACCATCATCATCGAGGAATCCGACAGCGAGGAAGAAGAACCCTCTCCCCCACCAAAAAACGTTGCGATTCCCACCCGAGATACTAAGTCGCAGATGAACAAGTCGATGTTTAAGGTTCATACACCAAAGGTCGATGCGCCACCCAAGCCCATTTATTATTTCGCGGACTAATAGGGCAAACTACGTTTTCCCTCGCCCTTTCCTTTTTTCCTCCTATTATATATAATGGAATCCAACGACCCACCCGTCAATGACCTCGAATGCCGCGAACCCACGCCTATGTCCATCGACCGCTCATTTAGTATCGTCGATTACTACAACAAAGAACAGCAGAATTTTAAAACCATTTTAGAAGGTGTTGGTGTGGCCGCGATCTTAACCATCCTTGGCTTTTTCATTTACCAGATTTTCAAATAATATCATACTATCTTATAATGCCGTATAAAATAGTTCGCATCAGATATCGATGGTTCGTCGTTGATTCCGCCTCAGGAAAACGCTTTTCAAAAACGGGATTTACAACCGCTGCAGAAGCACAGCGACAACAAGTCGCCATCGCATTGAGTGAGTCAGCGCGCAGCGGCAAACCAGCGTCATACTACTTCGAGTAGCCGGGGAATTCCGTTTAATTAAGGAGAGGCAGGTCCGAAGGTCTTGATGGTCATAAAATTGATTGGTCTTCTTATAAAATATTAAAAAACAAAAAACTTATTATTTTATATAAAATGATTCCAATATGTTATGACAATGATGGTTTCAAAAAAACTCGAAATTATATTCAGCTAATGAAGACTGTGGTAGAGTATAGTAAATGTTCTCAAATAGATATAGCAACCGCAGAGTGGTATGTTATTTCCAGATACAGAGAGGAAGACGGGGTAGCGTGTTTATGCGGTCATTATCCGTGTAATGATTTATTTGTTATAAAAAATTATTATAACCACAACGAGTTGGCATCAATTGGAAATGAGTGTATGAAATATTTTCAGTGGAATGAGCAAGACAAAAAAATATTAGCAGCATTCAAAAAGTGGCACTATAAAGAATACAACGCCCCGGAATCGAAATACAATAAAATGGCCTTTCACGAAGTTATAAAAGACGTGGAATATATTCGCAGCATAGACAAATATGGAAAATCAAAGGAACAGGAACGCCTCGTTGAATACGCAAGGGCTGTGTGGGTTCATAAACCGCCCCCACCACCGCCTTTTGTTGGTTGTAAGAAATGTATAATAGCAAAAACAAGGGGTTATAAGAAGTGTTATGATTGCCAGTTTGGTAATTCTGTTGTTATTAAAAAAAGGGAGTAGTAGTATAGTAGTTGCGGAATTGCGGAAAAATTTGATACTTTTTTTAAACTTTCCGTGATGGGAAAAACGAAGTGCCTAACTGGCGGCACTTAGGCACTTGCACTTTTGGACTTGCAAAATACTTTTCAAAAAACGTCAAATTTTTCCGCAAATTCCACAAATCTACTTTATTATAGTATTATATAACAAATACGGATTTATTATATACTTAATTTATTCGACAATCTCACACTTTAAGCGCCAATTTTTTAAGCAATCCTGCTTAGAATGACTATCACAATACCACTCCCTTTTATACATTACGTTTTTACGAAAGAATGTCTTTACATAGTCAGGGGTATATTCCTTCTGTCTCATCTTTGGTAATTCACGAAACTCCACAGCACCCCGAATCTTCTGAGCAATCTTCGCAATAGTCCAATCCTCATTACAAGGCACCCCCTTATCATTTACATAAAGATCTTTCTTTGCCTCATCATAAGGCTCAAACAGGTTAGTAAATATGTTGTGAATATCGTATGAATTCTGTAAATATTCCAAAGTTCGCTGTTTGACGCACGCGGGAACATACCTATCGATGATACCCTGCCCTTCATTTCTGAAAATCAATTGATACAAGAACAGAATATTCAACATTGCGTTTCGATGATTGGATCGCCACTCATCAGTTTTAAGTTGAGTGTTCAGCGGATAAATATGCTTCTCTGGGTCGTGTAGTGAAACGTCATCGGTAAAGAAAGAACCGAACAATATATCTACGATACGCTCGGCGTCTGCGTCTTTCGGGGTTTCAGCAAAATTCAAACGAACATTCACTTCCATGCACGTAGTAAGGCACAAGCGGACGCGGGTATTATTGCTGTAATTCTGACGAGCCTGAACCTCACCGCCACCAGTCAAATCCTTAAGTGGCGCATTTTGTATAAGTCGGTTCTCAGGCGGCTCCTTCATAACACCATAGCGAATGCGGTCTAACTTGGCGAGTTCCGGATTAGCCTGCGCAGACGACTTATTCTTCTGATTCTCAGTAATGATTAACGGCGACACATATGTGAAATACTGCCCCAACACGGACTTCATAAACTCATTCAGAACTCCCTTTCCATTTCGCCCGCCTCCATTAAATACGAAGAACTTTTCAACGGGCGTTCCAGACAACCCTGTAGATAGAATAAACAGCATCAATTGTCGAACTTCCACATTCGGAAAAATCTGTTCCATAACAACGGCAATGTCGGCCATATACCCCCTGTCGTCATTGTTTTCCGCAACTTCATAAATAATGTCCTCCCCCTTTGTCTCATCATACTCCAAATACTTAACCCCCTTCGCCACAGGCGTAAAATCAAAACCACACGACCACGTAATATAATCATTAAATCGAGCGGGCCGGAATACCCCTTCTTTCAAATCCAATACACCATTTTTACAACCAAATAAATCGGGATTGTTATCAAAATCAATAGAATCGTCGTTGAGAAGAGTGCGACCCTGTGAGACACATTTGGAAATCTGAGTGTTGTCGTGGAGATGTTTTTTTGTGAAATCATCGATGCCTGCTTTAATTTTTGTTATTTCTCTACAGTTCATATTAAATCCCTCATCTTCAGGTAAGCAAGAAGGATACTGTTGCTCGAATGGGGCAACCAATCCAAACCAATATTTTGAAACGTCGTATGTGATTGCGAGGCGCAACTGCTTATCCCCTTGTTCCCATTTGGAGCCGGTCCAGCAATACCACACGCCGTTTGAATATACGAATTTATTGGGATGTATTTCCTTGATAGTCTCAACGACCCCTGTATCATCAAACCAGTGGTTTATTTTATCACAGAGTTCAAAAAGGTCTGTGTCTGGTTTATTATTATCAACAACGGTCTCAATCCATTTGGAAATATCAAATGTTTTATCAATTGGCTTTTCTTCCCAACACAATTTGAATCCAGTGAGTTCTAATGTTTTTTCATTGATTAATTTTACAACTTTTTCGTAGCCGAATTTATCAACATTTTCTTTCAGAAGTTTGATTCCGTCATATTCGTAAATGCCCACCTTTTCATCAGTTTGAATAAATGGATGATCCATTATAGTTGTTTCGTGCATGAGATATAGCATAACTTTTTCAACAATACGAAATTCATATTCTTGTAAATAATAAGCGTAAAATGAACCGATGAAATTTTTTTCGTCTTTGGATTCTTTGAGTTTGCGAGCGGTGTTATAAAGATCTGGGTTTTTGGTTTTTGTTTCTTCGGCAATTTTCATAAGACGTCGAGTAAAACGTGAAACAAACTCGGGCTCACCAACCCCTTGTATATTATTTTCTTCGCAAAAACCACGAAAGGTTCCGAAAAAACAAAGGCGCAACATCAGCTTCTTGGCGATTTTAACATCAACCCCCATAGTGGAAGATATGGTTTCCAGAATTTGGGTTCTGTTATTACAGTATTCTATAACTTCAGGGCAATCAATCTGATTGGCTTCGCAGATGTTACGGATGACTTCCGGCTGCGCATTTTTTAAATCAAAATCATAATACAATTCATCAATGAGCGTATTGCGGGTTGATTTATTTAATGCTGTGCAGCCGAGAGCATCACGAACAAGAACACGCCCCCATTTGTGCTTTGGTTTAATATATTTTACTTTGAATGATTTGAGATGATGATTATATAATTTGAGATACTGTTTAAGTTGCTCCTTTTCATTAGCATATTCTTTCAAAATACCGCTTCGATTAGGAATCCAATCAAGACGGAGAAGGTCGGATTTAATAAGCGCTTTTACACGTTTAATTGGGATATATTCTAACAGGGTCGCGCCATCTAATGGAGCGGATTGACGTTTGGAGATAACGAGGTCGATTTTCGGGAGTTGGAGGAGGGGGGAGGACATTTTGCTAAACGGGGGTATATATTAGTATAATATAATTATTTTAAGTAGTTTCCTTAAAATAATATTTATTCAATCTTTTTATATTTGCCTAAATGATTTCAATCGCGCATAAAATCTTGAATTCGTT
>Ga0208643_1002102_pt1 | contig 10211 bp, 3 predicted proteins | sample VirMetDEL_Nov_12_FD_184516 | JGI IMG/M metagenome (GOLD analysis project Ga0208643, IMG submission 184516) | Aqueous microbial communities from the Delaware River and Bay under freshwater to marine salinity gradient to study organic matter... | ecosystem: Environmental > Aquatic > Marine >... | reverse complement strand
CTACATTAGCGTTTCTTATTGTGGTAGGTCCTCCTACATTAATGTAGTTATCAACATCATACCCTAAATAAGCGCCAGCGGCATTGTTTAATCTTACGTATGGAAGTGTGGTATCTCCGTAAATATAACCTCCTGTTCCTAATTCTACATTCCCTTCTACTGTTAGTTTCTGGGTAGGTGTTGTAGTTCCTATTCCTACGTTGCCGCCGTCTTTTATACGAACATATTCAGAAAAAGTACCTGATAGATCTTTACCAAATCTTAAATCACTGTTATTAGCAGAAATAACAGCATTAGTTTGGGCATCGTTTCCTAAATATAAAGCTGGAATATCACTATTAGAACGATTTATAGAAACTAATTGATGAGTAGCTGTTTCTGATCTAATTGATAATTTACTAGCAGGACTAGTTGTTCCTATACCTACGTTACCGCTAGTATCTATAACCATTCTGGTAGTTGTTGTACCACTTGGATATGTTCCTCCTGTTGAAGATATAAAATAAAGTCCGCCGGCGTTATGTCTTCCTACAGCCCATGCAAAAGTATTATCTCCTGAGTTTTCATAGGTAGTAAAGGCGTTTCCCGATACTGAGGATGTTCGTATTAGTGAATGAACATCTAGACTGCCTACTACTGACAGTTTTTCTGTTGGTGTTGTTGTTCCTATACCTACATTTCCTATTGAACTTATTCTAAGTCTTTCAACAGGTGTACCTGTATTTAATACGGCTGTACTAAAGGTTAAATCTCCTTCTAAACCTCCTCCTGTAGAGCCGGGACCTCCTACAGTTGATATTCTTCCATAGGTTCCAGGTGCTGAAGGGTCTGTTGCTGAGAAATCTATCGATCCTACTGTAGTTCCGGCCCAGCCTGTAGATCCTAGATTAGTTGTGTTTTCTAGTTTGAAAGTAGGTGCAGATCCTGAAGATACTGTAAGGTTTGTTGACGGTGTTGTTGTTCCTATTCCTACGTTGCCTGTAGTACTAAAAGTTATAGCGTTAGGAGTAAGTTCAGTATCTATAATAAAACTATTGAGGGTATTCCTAAAACGAGTATCATTTCCCCCTGTTCTAAACGCTAGTACTGCTTCTGCTGAACCTGAATCCTCGTGTATTGTTATTTGTGCATTAGAACCGTTGTTATAGACTTCTAAAGTTCCACCGACAGGGTTGATAGGAGTAGTTCCTGCTAATAGTGTATTTCCTGTAACCTCTAAACGCTGCGTTGGGCTAGTAGTGCCTATACCTACGTTGCCTGTATCTGTTATTCGCAATCTTTCAGCACCAAATGTAGTTATTGCAAATTGATTATTTGCCGGTTGAAACGTTCCTGTATCTGCATCTCCTTGAAAATAGTAAGCAGCAAAAGTAGCGTCTCCTGATGCAATTGTTCTAAAACGATCAGCTTGAACGCGTCCGTTAACGTATAGCTTTTCTGTTGGTGTTGTAGTTCCTATACCTACATTGCCTGCAAAATAGTTATGGGCATTTGAATCAGCTGCATAAAAAGAAAATGGTGTATTTGTTTGTGTGCCAACTGTAATATCTCCAACATAAACACCATACGTATTAGTAATACTCCCAAGATTAGTTAAATTTAAAACTTGTAGACCATACGCATTTGTAATTACGCCAGATGATTCATGTTCTAAAAGGAATTGACCGCCTGCAGCCGTAGCCGCATTACCTGCTCCAGAAGTACTAATTCTGCCTAGAAATCCTCTAGCATTGTTATTTGTGTTTGTTCCAGTAACTCGTATTTGTGCTTGAAATGCTAAGGCATTGCCATTTGAATTTGCGCCAGCAATAGTTGTCTCAAATTGAGCGCCATATGTTGCCGTACTTTTAGTGGCAGATGGAGTAGATATAACTATATTTCGAAAACCTATAGTTGTTGCGATACTCGTATCATTAGTTAAAACATCTAATTTATATGCAGGGCTAGTAGTTCCAATACCAACATTCCCATCATCTAACACAACCATTGAACCGGAAGCGTTAGCGTTTTCAACCCTAAAAGCGGTTGTTGTATTTGTTGTGCCGGAGCCTTTAACACGAGCATTACCGTTTACATCTAACTTGTATCCTGCGTCTGTGGTTGTGCCTATGCTTACGTTACCGTTTGTCTGTATGCTTAACCTTGTGGTATTGAATGTATTTAGGTTCAAACCATCACCACTGTTAGTACCTACTTCCATAGTACCTCCAAGATACCTTACATATCCTACTAACCCAGCAGTAGGTCTAACTAAAATTATTTGTGATCCAGCTGAACCTGATACTCGTATAGAGCCTGTTGTAGCGCTTTGAATATCTAAAGTTGATGTTGGTGAAGTTGTGCCTATACCTACGTTGCCTGCATTGGTAATACGCATGCGTTCCGTACCTGTAGGTGTTATGTTATCAAGAGCGGTATTAAAACTAATCGTCTTTGCTGCATTATACAGTGCTGTTCCCCCTCCAAATACTAAACCACTCTCTGTTGCATCGCTATACCCGTATAATAGGGCTGTAGGTTCTTCGGCTGTTAGGTAATGAGGGATTCCGAGTCTTGCTGCCTTTCCTACAGCATTAGTTCTAGTTAGTAAATTAATATCTGCTCCAAGTAGTACAGTGTACGCTCCACTAGATACATCTAATTTCGCAGCAGGAGCAGTTGTTCCTATACCAACGTTGCCTGTGTTGCTAATTACAAAATCATTTCCCCCGGTAGTTCTGGCTATCCTAAAATCGTTATCTTGAGAGTAGTTATGTTGTATTAAAAATTGATTAGGTGCGGCAATGCTTGTATCTGTAAATTTTATAAATCCTACATTACCGTGATCTATGTTTAAATATGTATTGCCGCCTGTGGTTATTAGTGTATTACCAGAAACGTGAAGTTTCTCAGTAGGTGTTGTAGTTCCTATTCCTACGTTGCCTGCTGAGGTGATACGCATACGTTCGATGTCGGCTGTAGCGAGTATTAAGTTCCCGTCAACTGTACGTGCTCTTAGGTTAAAATCATTTCCGGAAGAGTACTGGTAGAATATGTTGTCAAAGTATAAAATTCCGGAGTTATATGTTAGATTTTTTCCGGAAGTAAGTACGTTAAAGCTACCCCCTATGTCTAACTTATACCCGGGGTTTGTTCTACCAATACCTACGTTTCCGCTATCTGCCTGTAGTATTAGGTCTGAAGCACTTACTCCTCCTGCATCTGTTGTTTGTATTCTAGAATATGTATTACCTGTTGAGGTTCCGAATCCTATTATTGTTCTTGATCCGGTTGTTCCTACAACATAATCGGAGGTTGTGAGCTGTAGTGCTGTGGCTGTACCTTTAATTTCAAGGTTTGCTGCAGGAATTGTTGTTCCTATACCTACGTTAGTTCCGTTATCGTAGATAAGAGAGTTTCCAATTGTACTAGTTCCTGTAAATTTAGGTATGTAACTAGTTGTTCCTGTTCCTGTAACTCCTCCTGCTGTACTGGCGGCAAATTGAGCATAAGATGCAGTTCCGAATAAGGATCCGGTTACTTCAGCGGTACTGCCGTTTACTTTAATGGCTTCCGAGCCGAAAGTTCCTATATTTACCCTATCGTCTGAGAAGGCTTCTAGGATCGGCATACCCGATATGTCGTTTACTGAGAAGAGAGAACCGGAAAGGTTGTCTGTTACTGAGAATAACTGTCCTTGTGATCCCTGGATGTCCAGGATTGTACTGCCTGATCCATTGACGATCAGACCTCGTTTTATCTTAAATTCGTTCATTTTTTAAGTCCCCCTTCATTTTCCAGGTTATACCTTTATAAATAGGAGACTTATATCTTTACAGTCCGAATCTTGCTTTTGTTGCGTTGTAGTTTTGTTGTACTTCTTCTGCTGAAAGGACTCTGCTATATTGTTTAAAAACAGGGATGTCGCTAGTTCCATATCTATCACTACCACCTGCTCCAATTTTTTGCATATCTAAACTATGACTCCAGGTAAAAGTCCATGCAAAGGTATCAACTTTAAGTCCTCCATTGTAGTACAAAGTATACGTTCCAGTGGTTGATGACGTTGGATTATATGTGATAGTCAGATGGTGAAATTCTCCTACTATAAATGTATTCGCCTTAGTCCAAGTTCTATATGTAATCTTAGTTCCTGTTTCAGCGCTGGAGCCTTCATAATATGTAAGGTTGCCGTCGGCGTGAAACATCCAATATCCACCTTCCTTCAAGTTTCCTCCAAATAACCCGTTCCAGCTACCAATATTGTCGTTTGGTTTGAATACTAGTTCAGTTGTCCATGGTTCTGTGATAAGATATTGTTTTCTTGGTGAGATTCCTATATAATCATTAGTACCGTCAAAAGTTATTTGTCCATTTGCATCAAAAGATACATTTGATAAATCTATTGTTGAAGTTCCTACTATGTTCTTTAGTCCAGTTATTTTATTAATTTCATAGCATCTTAAATAATCAAGCTCTACTGCAGCGTCTGCTGAACTTAATCCAAATGTAAGTTCCTTAGTAGGGTGGGTACCGTCTGCGCCGTTTATTTTAAACTTTATGTATTGCCAATCATAACTAGACCCTATATTGTAAAAGGTCTTACTGTATAATGCATTATATGCTCTTCCGATTTGAAAAGTAGGATTTAAGGGCCCATTTCCTGTCTTAGACACATATACAAATCTCCATTTACATTCTATGATAAAGTCTCTACTCGCATCTGCGGTGGTAGGTAGTATATTATAATACATCCAATTTCCTCCGGTTGATCCTAGTGCTCCATTATTCCAGCCCCAAAGTTGTGGCTGACTTATCGAGTAGTTTGATGCGTCTCCCCCGGAAAATATATAACTGTTTCCTGTCATTGTACCAGTCCCTAGTGCTCCTAGATAGTTAGCATTTGTAAAAGCAACTGCAGCGACGTGTGACCTTGTATTAGAGCTAAACTCTGGATCAGGGACAAGTTGTGTTACTCCCCATTGTTTTGGAAAGTTTCCGGTATCGTGGTAATATATTAAACCATCCGCTACTATACTAGGTCCTCCTTCAGTTGCCATCCTATATTCTCTTTACAGTCCGAATCTTGCTTTTGTTGCGTTGTAGTTTTGGAGAATTTCTTCGTCAGTCAAGACTCTACTATAAGCCCTAGTACTGTAGATGTTTCCATTAAAGGCAAATGTAGTGTTACCTCTAGTGCCAAATCTCCAAGTACCGTCCCATGCAGCAGAAGCTACTGTATCGGAATCTTGTCTATCTAGTTGCCCGTTCACGAAGATTGATTGGTATGTAGCGGTTCTTATAAAGGTTGCGTGTACGGTTTCTCCTATTGCAGCTGTATAGTTTGAGGATGAACCTCTGTTTCCTACGTCTGCTGCTGTTGTTAATTGAAATCCTAACTTCCCTGCACTTGTAAACCGTAAGTAGTGGTCGATTCCGGCGCTGATGGGAGATAAGAAGATTGGACTGTTACTAAAGTCGTTACACTTAAGTACTACCTCTATAGTCCAATTATATTGAGGTAGGAGAGGGTCTGGCGTAGTTACATAATCGTCGACTCCGTCAAAAACAATACTTCCTCCGCTGTAGGTGGGACCATTAGTGAAAGTTCCATTAAATCCGTTTCCGGACTTATCATACCATATAGTACCTGTACCGGGATATGATTTCTCATTCCCGGCATCAAGTGATAGTTTTAATCCTTCTGTTACTGTATTCGGCCCTCTATGGAATCCCATTTAGCTTATGCTACTGTTTCTTCGGAATCTACTACTTCTTCCTCCGGTACTACTACCTCTCCCTGGTCTGCTAAAGGGCCGGTAATTGTAGTAGGAGTGATAAGTAATGCAATTTGAGTTTCTAAGTTCTCTTGCATTTGTTCTAATTGAGTAGGTTTTTCCTCTTCTCCTTCTTCTACTTCAGGAACTACGCTCATAATAGCTTCTAACCATCCTTCCACGTCTGCTGCGGTTACTTCATCCCACGGAGTAAAGTCCTGTGGATTCGGTTCTCCTACTGCTGTTGCTCCGTAAGTTTCTGCTGTTACTCCGTTCTCGTCAGTACCTCTGTACCTCCAGTGTACTGTTTGGATTACATCTGATAATCCGTCTAGGCTTACTGCTCTTTCTACTGCTGAAATTGTCCAATTGAATGTTGTCATCGTTTCTGTTTGTTTTTTATTTTTATTTTTATTTTATAGTGCTCGCACTAATGTTTTTACTACCCATCCTGTTAATAGGGCTGTTGCTTCTAATTTAAAATCTGCTCCTGCTACGCTTACTGCAAATGTTATATCTGAGGTATTTCCTAAGTCTGGAGTGCTTGTCTCGGTGTATACTGCATTTGTCCCGTCGTGACATGCAACTATAGTACCGGATCTTAAGTTTAGTCCGTTCTTAACTACGTAATCAATCGCTATACTACTATAAATAGTCGAAGATACAGTAGCTACCGCTATAGTACCTGCAGGTATTGCAAGTTCTTGATTTGATATGTTAGCATTTTTAATTGCAACGTCTCCTTCTACGTCGAGTTTTGCTGCTGGTGCGGTAGTTCCAATGCCTACGTTACCTGATGTATCAATACGGACTCTTTCTGTGTTTGCAGTCCAGAGCTGCATTGAGTTTGTGGACTGTGAGTATGTTATCCTTCCTAGTACTCCTGTTGAGTTGTAGTTTTGAAATATTATTTGATTAGTTCCTGTAGCGCTTGCTTGTTTAAACGTTAAAGAAACACTTGGACTGTTAGTTTCTAATATCTGGTCTCCTAGTACATGTAATTTAGCAATAGGTGTTGTTGTTCCTATGCCTACAGAGCCATCTCTAGTAATCCTAAATCTTTCTACAGGTGTACTGCTTAAAAGTGGGTTTGTTAGAACAGCAAAATCACCTCCGCCAGTTCCAACTCTTTGGTGGCGAAGTATAGTACCGTAAGCGCCAGAATTAGTATTACCGGATATGAGTTTAATATCTACGTATTCATCAGCAACACCTTGTGTACTAAGAAACTCGGCAACTATACCACTAGTTCCTCTTCTTACGTCTAATTTACTGTTAGGACTAGTCGTCCCGATACCTACATTTCCTTTTAATGCAGTTGTAACTATTGAATCGTTTCCAAGTACTACTGTATTTGAACCTATACCGTTTGCATCATATCCGATTACTATTTGATTGGTTTGATTGTCTGCAAGGGGGGATGTTCTGTATCCTAGAAGTACACTATTTTCTACGATAGTTGAGGTTGTGGTTTTATCTGCTATATAACGACCTGCGTCTCTCCCGATAGCTATATTTTGTCCTCCTGTTGTATTTGCAAGAAGTGCATTAACTCCACTAGCTACGTTATTTGCCCCTGTTGTATTTGCATTAAGTGCTTGTAGTCCATTAGCTACATTATTTATTCCTGTTGTATTTGAATAGAGTGCATTAACTCCTGTAGCGGTGTTGTTAGCCCCTGTTGTGTTGGAAAATAATGAATAAAATCCATTAGCATTGTTGTTAGCCCCTGTTGTGTTGGAATATAATGAAGCGTATCCATTAGCAGTGTTATTAGCCCCTGTTGTGTTGGAAAATAGTGCAGCGTTGCCATTAGCAGTGTTGTTACTACCTGTTGTGTTGGAATTTAGTGAATAAACTCCATTAGCAGTGTTGTTATTACCTGTTGTGTTGGAAAATAGTGCTCTATATCCATTTGCTGTATTACTAGCTCCTGTTGTGTTTAATAAGAGTGCTGAGTATCCGTTTGCTGTATTATTTGTTCCGGTTGTGTTTGAATAGAGTGCTTGAAATCCGTTTGCTGTATTGTATGCTCCTGTTATGTTTGAATAGAGTGTTTGATATCCTACACCTACATTTCTATTGTCACTTGCATCATCATTTAAACCTGCACCTGTTCCTATAAATACGTTGTTCCCTCCATCATTTAAGTCTATTTTACCTGCTACTGATAGTTTTTCTGTTGGTGTTGCTGTTCCTATTCCTACATAAGATGTGCTTGCGTCTACAAATAGGTCTGTTCCGTTTACAACTATATCTCCATTGAAGGTCTGTACGTCGTTATCTGCATCTCCAAATATATTCGAACCGCTTGAGTAAATTACCGAAGCTGATTCAAATGTTACATCTAGGTATGAGATAGATGCTGTCCCGAGTACGGTAATATCTTGAACTGTTAAGCTATTGGATATTAAAGAGCCGGTTACAGTTAAATCTCCTGTAAAATTACCTGATCCGGAAACATCGAGTTTGTATGCAGGTGTTGTTGTTCCTATACCTACATTGCCGCCGTTAAAGTAAGAATTTCCATTTAGTGATATGTTTGCTACTGTAGTCCCAGCTGTATTCCTAATATTGAAGTTCTGGTCGTCGAAAACCCTAACGTAGTTACCTCCGTAGAAAGCAGTATTCCCGGCAACATTATCTCTTATTTGAACAATTCCTATAACGTGGAGAGGGGTAGTAGGGTTTGTTGTTCCTATACCGACGTTGCCCGCGCTGGTGATGCGCATACGTTCGGTACCAGATGTATAATTATCTCCAGTTGCAAAAACAAAAGATTGGTGAGCAGAATTAAATCTTCCTGAGTATATTTTAAACTCCCCATTACCAGTTCTAAATTCAGTAGAGTCATTTAAAATACCCCCAGACACAATCATCTTTACAGGGGTTCCTGTATTTGTCACAATACCATTGACAAATTGAGCTTGACCATTTACATCCAACTTATAGGCCGGACTAGTAGTCCCAATACCTACGTTGCCTGTTCCGTCAAAAAACATTTCCGACCTGGTATCAGTTGTATTATATACTTCTAAACCAGTTCCGACACTATTTCTAAAAGTGTAAGTGTCATATCCGCTGCGTCTTAGTCTTAGTGTATTTCCGGTTGTACTTATTATATCTAATGTAGCTCCAGGAGCAGTTGTTCCTATACCTACATTCCCATCATTTTTAATAGATACTACAGGAGTACTGTTAGTATACATGTAAATACTTTGAGGTGAAACCCCGGCATTTATAATAAGATCATTACTAAGTTTATGGATGTTAGGATCTCCGGTTGAATTAATACTAGCATTACTAGCTAGGTAATTTATACCTAAGTAATTTGTACCTGTTGATGTTAATCCGGAGGTTATCCTTGCTGTTCCTGATACATCTAACTTATAAGCAGGTGTTGTTGTTCCGATACCTACGTTAGTTCTAAATGAAACATATTCTTGTACACCTGCACTTACGGCAGCGGGAGTAGTTACAGAGAGTGCTACTTTATCTATATTACTTACGAGGAAGCCCTTAACGCGGATGTTTGCTACAACGAAGTTACCTGTCCCTGTTGTTGCTATATACTTTATCGGAATCTGGAGAAGATTGGAACCGTTCGCAATCGGGGTGGTGAGTTGGTACAGGTCTCCTACTGTTCCAAGATCTCTAGTTACGTTAGCACTATACAGATTTACGACTCCCGGGTTTGCAGAGGTCATTCTAAGAGTATATGTTTTAGAATAGGATCCTATGTTAGAGGTATTTAATAACCATGGTACTAACTCTACATCTACTACGATGTGGGTAAATCCGTCTGAGAATGTGCCTATATTGATGTAAGCTGTGTTGTTGGTAGAGTTTAAGGTTTCCGGTACTGTTATTGATCCGTAGAATTCGTTGGGGGATACCCTAAAATTTCTTGCGTTAAAGGTTACAGTATCGGTAAAGCGAGATGTTCCGTTAACATCAAGCTTGTAAGTTGGAGTTGTTGTTCCTATACCTACGTTTCCTGAGTTTTGTAGTACTAATTGATTAGTATTTTTAGTTCCTATATCGTCGGTTGTGGTTTCAAAAACCAGATTTCCTCCTGTTGTAGCGTTCGATGAGGGGTTTACGGAGCTAATAGTTGCTATTCTTTTTCCTGAATTTTTAAACTCTAGTACTGCTTTATTGTTAGGGGCGGTACCTATATCTACTAAGCTTAGAATTACTTGTTCGAATACACCGCCTCCTCCTGTGAATAGTACAGCGGGAACTGCAACGTCCCCTAGACCGTAGTCGATGTGTAATTTAGATGTAGGTGCTGTTGTTCCTATACCTACGTTGCCTGTAAAAATACCTTGACCTGTTACTTGTAAAACACCACCACTTGCAGCAGTTGTACCGCCAATATGTAATGCAGGTATAAAAGAAGAATTTATTGAGGATAGTTCTGTTTTTTTAATTCCGTCTGAATATAAGTAGATA
>Ga0208643_1002100_pt1 | contig 10218 bp, 9 predicted proteins | sample VirMetDEL_Nov_12_FD_184516 | JGI IMG/M metagenome (GOLD analysis project Ga0208643, IMG submission 184516) | Aqueous microbial communities from the Delaware River and Bay under freshwater to marine salinity gradient to study organic matter... | ecosystem: Environmental > Aquatic > Marine >... | reverse complement strand
ACGTCTTGCGGTGACTGAAGGGAGAGCGGGCGGCGTAGTCGCCATGTCTCTGCGTCGAGGGCTTCGGCGCGTTGTGCGGAGTCCATGCCTTCGATGGGCTGGACGGGTAGGTATACGGTAGCCATTATGTAATGCTGAAGTATGTGTCTATGTTGCTTTCGATGGCGGTACGGTTGGTTTGCTCACTAGGCCAATGAATCACTTCTTGTACCCGTCCATCTAGTGGACCATTGCCACTTAAATTATTTCCTAACCTGATTGTCGTTTGGTCTGTCCTAACGTTCACAGTTCCTGTCAAGGCGCCGACACCATTTACAAAAACTTCGCCTTGACCGTTTAGAACGTGCGATGTGGCAAGTGTTTGCGTTCCTGCGCTGGTCGTTGAAGCGGAAATAATAGCGTCAATGCCTCCTGAACTATTAAAGGTAAGAAGCCGAACAGTCGTGGTGTTTGGAAATTGTATGGTCTGGGCCACGCGCACAGGTGAGGTATCAAGCGTTGCAACAGCACTGTTCGCCACGTTTGTATTGTTCGCATATACAGCGGTCTGCATAAATTCCCCGTCTGTTACTGTCATCGTGGGCGAATCCATCAAATCGTTTGACCCATCGAATTCTAACGCGGGCTTACCGTTCTCGGTAATCACCGCCGTACCGTTGTAAATCTGCGGCTGACTTGCGTCGGTGGCTTGATCCGCGTGGTTGCCATTCGTTGACTGGTCCCACCAACGCGTTACGTAGCCGTTTGCGGTAGAACAGAAGTCCGAGATGGCTTGAGAGTCGAGGTCGCCGTTAGCGTCAAAGCCGATGTTTGTCTCCTCGTCGTCGGAATCCCTCCGAACCCTCAACGCGATGACCGCCGTATTCGCCAATTGCCTCACTGAGTAGGCGGCAGCGGCTCCTGTGTATGTGGCAAGGAGTCCAGAGGTCGGGGTGTCGGTGGGTTGGTAGATGAGGTACTCGGAGTTGATGTTCTCCTCGATGCCGGTGCGGTTGCCCGCCGTGTCTTGGTCACTAAACCACAAAACAAACTCTTGTATTCGACCATTAAGTGGATTTCCCAAATTGCTTGCTGCAGCACCTAAGTAGATGTCGGTAAGCGTAGTCGTAGTCACGCTGTTTGTGTTTGAGCCTGCTGTGCCAGCGTTGACACTCAAATTTTGGTTATTAGTACCGTTTTTCCAGTAAGCAAACAAGTTCTGGTTGTTGTTTGCTGTGCCTACCGCCGCGTTTTCATTTTCAGGGCGTCTGTGTCCACTATTCTGCGTATTTCCAAAGGCAAAGTTTTGCGACGCAAACACCTCTGTCAGTTGTTCAACATCACCACTCAATACAACAGCCCTGTTATTTGCGTTTGTATCATCCTCTTTAAAAACAATAAAGAAGCTCAGGACAGCGCTGCTTTGACTGAATATACTTACGGCCTGTAAAACATCTATATTAAAGTCCACGGCAGGCTTCCCGTTCTCGGTAATCAAGTCGGTGTTTACTGTGCCGTTATGGATTTGGGGTTGGCTGCCGAATGCGGTTTGTTCCGCGTCGTTTGATCCCGCTTGGTTGTACCAAGTATCCACGTAACACGAAGCCGTGACCGTCAAAGAATCGGGATTGGTGTACGTCGTCCCGCCTACCGTCCCCACGTTCAGGAATTGCCCCAAGGTCGTAGCCGTTACCCCCGCGCTTGCGTTAGAGATAGCAGAATCCAACGAAAGGATGTTGTTGGAGTCATACGCCACGTCCGCTTCGTCGTCGTCTCCTGTGCCTCCTGCGGTTTCTCTACGGACGCGCAACAAGACCGTGGCAGAAGTAGCCAACCGCCTGACCGAGTATCCCGCAGCCGCGCCCGTGTAGGTATCCAAAAGGAAAGCCCCAGGAGCAGCCGCAGTAAATACGAGGCCGTTAATCTTGGCAATGGCGGCAGCCGCTACCGCGTCCACCTTTGCGATATTGGCCAAAGCCACCGCGTTGATTTTTCCTATATCAGCCAACTTCGATAAAGTCTTGAGAGGGTGAGAAGAACACCTTATTATCGGCGAGGCAATACCCCGCCACCCGCACGAATTGTCCCGTCGTGCTGGGTTGGGTAGAGCTCAAATATCCGGCCACCGCAGTATCCACGTAAAGGATGTCCCCAGCCGCGCCGGGATCGTGTGACAAGTAGCCCACGCCATGGACCAACATCCCGTCAGCCGAGGCCGCGCCCAATGCCATACCCAAGAGACCTTGAGTGGTAGCCGCCGCATCGCCATCGACCTGGACCCAGTTCGTGCCGTTCCAAGCGTACACATCGCCCGCAGTCATGCCCGTCGTAGTTCCGAACTTTACAATTGTCCCCTCGGCTTCTCCTGCCGTGGTCATGGTAGTACGCAAAGACTTGAAGTCGACCTCGCTACCCGTCACCGAAACTTTGAGGTTGTCGGATTGGGTGACAGCCGTACCGCCGCCATTGACCACAAGGACGTCATTCGCGTCGTAGGTGGTGATACTTACGTCGGTCAGGTCGAGCAACGTACTGGCCCCGCCTCCGGCTGCATCGATGGTGACTGAATCCGCCGCCGTGGTGATGGTGACGTTCGTGCCTCCGATGAGTTCCTTCCCATCGGGGACGCCGTTACTATCGCCGTACCAAATAAAATCCTCCGGGAGGTTGGGGAGGTCGTTGACCCTGCCCGCGCCCGTTACCAGAATCTCCCCGCTTGCGGCGGCCTTGGTCACCTTGGCCACCTTTTGGATGAGTGCCGTCCCGGTGGGCTTGGTCGCTGTCAGGGCTCCCGCAGTACCCACGAAGAGCTCGTCGCCAATGGTAAAGGCCGAGGTGTTAATCCCGCTAATCTCTCCGGAGATGACGATGATCCCCGTCGTCCCGTCCAAGATGTCGTCGGTGGCGATACCAAAGGAGGGCATCGTGGACGCCGAGGTATTATCGGCGGGGGCGACCTGCGTCTCTGAGGTATGCCCGGAGACATACACCGCCGAACCCTTCGTAATCGTCGAGCCGGTAGAGTTGAGGGCCGTGAATTGTAACGCCGTGGCGTTGCCTACGCTGATACCTGCGGACAGGTTAGCGAAGGAAATCTTCTTTGTCTCGGTTGCCGAGTCGTCGACGATAACCAGGACGTCGTCGTTCGCGACGGAAGTCAATTCGGTAAGGTCGGATATCTTGCTGTTTGCCATCTCGTTGTTGGATATACTGGGCCAGTTTCTCTTCGTGTGTCATCAATAGCGAATGCCGTAATCGCGCAAAATGCGCTCCACGAGTTTATCGTCCCTGTAGTTGGGGTATACGTTGAGCCCCTGCGTGTAGTTCCTTCGCGTCCGGCAGAGCTCGCCGGAGGTCTCCGCGTCCAATGCGGTAAACGTATTCCCGTTGTTGTCGAGGTAGTCCATCAACCGCTCGATGTGGAAGAGGCCCAAGTCCTTGGAGCGGTTCATGAGCGGCTTCATATCGCCGTATGTGGCGGCCGTGGATTGCTCGGAGTCCATGATGGTCACCCCACCATTTACAATGCGGACGCGGATAAACGGGAGAGCCTCAGAAAATGCGAGCTGCACCAAAGCCGGGGCGATATAGTCATCCATTAAGGTCTCATCCGCTCCTGTAATGGTCCCGGCTCCTACCTTGGTTCTGAGGTCGTCGTAGAGGCTTTGCCCTAAGACGGGGAGGATGTGCATCTCCTGAGCCAGACGGATGTACGGCTGTAAGATTTCGTCGTCTACGGAGCCTCCAAGGGCGGTCTCTTTCTTGAGCTTCGCCGGAGAGATGAAGAGAATGAGGTTCGCCATTATCGAGGGGTAGTAAAGTCTTTCGGTTCAAGGAATCCACGGTTCACCATATCGCGGGGACGTTGTGCGACCTTCGGATCGTTGATGGGAAGGCGCTTTTCCATGGGTCCAGCGGCGCGGATAATCTTCTTCGCCTCGTTCACGGATACCTTCTTGTTATTTTTCTTGAGGTAGGTGAGCCGTTGCCAGAAGTGGCGGCACGATCCGCCCCCCTTGTAGAGCCAAAGGTTGTATGTGTTGGCTCCCCCTGGTCCCCATCCGGGATTCACGGCGCGGTTGGAGGCTCCGAGGATGTCTTCCTTGCGGTAAACCTTCCCAGCGTTGACCATCTTCTTGCAGAAATCCCGCGAATCGCTGCCGGCCGTTTGCGGTGCGTAGCGATAGCGGACCTTGATGATGCCGTCCTGCTCGCTCTTGCCCGCAGGGTTGGAGGAGGGGACGCGGGCGAAGGTCCACATCGCATCAAATTGGTCTTCGAGTTCGTAGTCCACCTCCCGCTCGTCAATCAGCTCATATTCTTCGTCTTCGTCTTCGCCGAGGCTTAAGAGAAAGTCGGCGGCAGAATCGAAGTCCTCCGCGCTGAACTTCCTTTCGAGTCCTTCCTTCTCCTGCTCGTCGGTGGTCTGAGCTTGCACCGCGTCCACATCGATGAAGTCCGCAGGTTTGAGAGTCTTGAAGTAGAAGTCTAAGTCGATGCCATTGGTGGCAAACAGAGGCTGCAAACCATCCAACAGCGTCCGTTGGAAGGGCTTGATGACTGTATTTTGAAAGAGGCTGAACGAATCGCGCAACTCCTCCGCATTGTTGCCGAAGCCGTCACCCTGTCCACGGATACCAAACAGGAGGGGCGAGGTGATGCGGTGGCCAGCGAGAATCTTGGTGGTGCATTCCGTCGCTAAAAATTCATACATCCCATCGTTGTCGTTGGGATTGACCGGAGTCAGCTGAGGGGCGTTATCGGAGCCGTCGTTGAAGCTAATGAGGAGCCGCCCGGCGTTATTGCTTCCGCTGAACTTATCGTTCACGTGGCGTTCTATGGTGCGCCTCTCCTCGTCGCTGGGGATGCCGTTATTGAAGGCCAACATCATCGAAGGGAAGAGGCCGTTCTTGATGTTGTTGAGGTGGAAGCTAGACACCTCCCGATCCAGCTCAATGTAATTCGTTGAGCCCACGTAATCGGGGAGGCCGTAGTAATGGATGCCCGGAGTCCAGGACTTGATTTGGTACACGCTCGCCGCCTGTGTGCGGTCCTCGGTATCCCATGCGGGGTACTCGATGGGGGCGTACCTGTTCTCCCTGACGCGCGACCAATCAGGAGAGACGAAGAACTTGTCTACTCTCCCTTGGCTGTCTGCGATACCACACCGCACCGAGTGGGCGGGCAGGAATCGAAGCTCGGCTATCTCCGTGCGGACGCGGTTCCAAATGACTTGGACGTAGCATTGCCCGTAGAGCTTGAGGTCAAAACACAACTGCCGCAAGAGGTGCTCGTCCGACTGCTCCAACATCCGTTGTGTCTTGAGCCATTGTTCCGGCTTCTCTTCCCTGTCGGTAGCGTCGAGGCCCTCGCCGTATATCATCTCGCTCACGCCATTCACGACAGCGGATTGGATGGAAGACCCAAGGAACAAATCCCGGAGGTAATCGCCGTAAAGGTTATCGTATCCGTAGGTCACAAACTCCCGCCCCGGTTGCTCCCGGAAAAGGGGCAGCTCATGGGTGGGTAAGCCGTAGACGTTGAACTGGTGCTTTTCACTCATAGTAGGCGAAGGTTTCGTCGGCGTCGGTGTGGCTTGCGTAGGTCGTTTCTTGGTACGCTTCGGTGCTTGTCGTGGCATCTTCTTGCAATAGTAGTCCGCTGTCTTCCTTGGCGAGGATCAAGGACGATTCAGTGAGGATAAACCCTACCTGTTCGCCACGCGTAAGGTAGCCCAATCCTTTCTCAAGAATGACATCCGTAGAAGAGATGGGCAACAGGTCGGAGGTGTTCGAACGCTCCACCACTCGATATTGGATGTAGCCCTCTGGCCAACTGGGGCCGGAGAGGTCGACGGCCGTGGCCCCCGTGTCGCTCTGAGCGTCGAAGGTCATGGTCGCAAAGCGGTCGGTGACGGTTAAGGTCTTAGAGTTCACCATGACCACCTTATCTGTGGTGAGGCTGGTGAGCTCAATTCCCAACGTTGTGATGGTCGGGCCATAGGTCGCCACATTAGCCGCCCCACGCTTTTCTTTGGGCGTGAGGTAGATGGTATTCTCTACGCTTGCCGTGTTGTTTTTGACCACCACTATCATCACAAGTGGATATAAGAAAGGGCCACCTCTCGGCAGCCCTTCCCAAAACACACAAAAAGCAAAGGAACTTACCCTGTTGTGACTGTCACATTTCCGGGTGTGGTCAGTCCATCGAAAGGATAGACAGCCGTGCCCGCGCCTGCGGTAGCTTCTAAGATATAGTAAGGGGCAGCCTCACGACCTGCGAAGGTCAAAGTCTGTCCGCTCATCTCATTACGTGCGGCCCCTGAAGTAAGGGTTCCGCCGTTGAGGTCCATGCCATACGTAGCCCCGAAGAGGTATACGTTGTCATTGTTATCGAGCACGAAGATCTGCGACCGGTTGCGGCTGATGAGCCGGATTTGCTCCGGGTCGCTTTCTTGGTGCTTTTGGAGAACCAGGTTCAAGGTCTGCTCAAAGAGAGAAGCCCCCGTCGCTGGGTCGCTTTGCACGTTGATGGTGAAGGAAGACAAGTCCGGGCGAAGGTCGTACTGGAGTACGGTCATCGCGGGGAGGTCCGTGACGGTGAAGCTCTCGCCGGAGGCGGTGGCTACTGTCGCAGATCCTGCCGTTCCATCACCCGTGCCGGCAGCGGTCACAAGTCCGCCCACGTAGTCGTTCACGAAGAATACCTTCGAGAGACCACCAAGGGCGTCCTTACAATCCAATGCGCGGCCGAGGGTGATAGTACAAGCCATGTCTTATGCAGTAAAGTCGAATCCTACAACGCCGTCACCTGGAACAGCTACGTTCACACCGATAGCAAAGTCCATGGTCACCTTGACGTTATCGCTTCCGTCGTACTGATACACGGGGATGAGGCTTGCGGCCTCGTTGCCTGTGTAGGCGTTCGTCGCTACCACGATGTTGTTCGGGTATGTGAAGGCGATGATGTCGGCAGTGTTAGGAATGCCAGCAGTTGGATAGACAGGATATCCAAGGTAGTTGGCTCCGCTCAAGTCCTGGTTATAACCGGGGCCTGTGTTCTGCGCTGCAAGGGCTTGCTGGAAGAATGCGTAAGCCTCATATGACAGGTAGAAACCTGCTCCGGGTTGCAACAAAATACCTGGGCTCGCTGACGCTTGTTCGAATACGGCATTCATAGCACTCAAGATATTCGATGAAGTGAACGGATCGAACGAAGTCAAATCAGCCTCAGCGAATCCACCCATCTGTGAAGCACGAACGTGAGTGATGTCGAAGGTTCCGTCGTCAGACAGAAGGCCGGTAGTCAAAGGAGAGGCCCCCGTCCAAATCAAAGACTCGACATCGTTAGCGGCCTGGGCAGCTGTTGAGGCGAGGAGGAACTGAGCGAAGTCAGCGGGGATGTCTCCGTTGCGGCTCATGCGACCCTGAGCGGCCATCCACGTTGGGAAGATGGTGTCGCGGCAAATTGTCTCCTTGACCATCAAATCGTCCAAGGTGATAATCTGTTCGGTGAGCTGGGTGTTCGCTCCGTCAGTACCTCCACAATCGGCGGCCTGGATAACGGTGGCTCCACCAGCTTGTTGATTGAAGCCGACATTGTTGATGACGGCCTTGTACACGACACCCTCCATCAGGCGGGCGCGGTTGTTCTTTAGGGTCTCCGCGCCTGTGATGGCAGCGGTAACGTATGGCAGTGCCAGCTCTCCGGCATAAGTGCCGCTGACCACAGACATATCGAAGTTGTACTTCTTACTCATGATAAATTGGAAATGATATTGATGGCGTGATCGACGCCGGAAAGGTTGGGGTTGTTTTCTTTTTTGAACTCAGCCTTAGCGAGTACGCGGTCCGGCTCTGCGGCGGGTGCGTTCTCCAAGGTTTCGAGGCGCTTGTTGATGGCTTCGAGAGCGGTGGCCAATTCGTGGGCCATCTCTACCTGCATCGACATCTCCTCCTTCTTTGGCTCTTCAGAGGCTTCCACCTCTTCCTCGACCATAGGCTTCAAGGCGGCAGATACCACCTCGACAATCTCTTGGGCTACCTCTTCGGAAATCATGAACTTCTCGACGAGGGCGGCTTTCACGGCTGCCATCTCATCGGGCTCTTCCTCGGTGGCTTCGACCTTCTCTTCTTCGTCCTCCATCATCTCCACCTTGCTCTCGGCATCGACGGTGATTTCTCCGCCGTCGGAGAGTTGATGGGAACCAGCTTCGAGGGGTGCGGCTTCGCCGTCATCGCTCAACACACGCACGGATGCGCCGGCTGAAAATTCGTCGGCTTCGGTAGCCACCACACGCCCGTCCTCAAGGCGGGCTTCTTTGTAGAGCTCGGCCCGCTCGTCTACGACGCTTCGGACGGCCTCCTTGAGTTTTTCAATTACTGACATGATTGGAGTATCTATGGGGTTATATAACGCGGTTTTACTTGTTTGTCAGGAGCGGGTCCAGCTCCTCATGGGTGGCGCATGGCATGAACATCCGCGTCCCGTTGATTTCGTGGACGTGGTGACCACCACACCCCAACGCCTCGGCCATCAACTCAGCCTCCAAGATGGTGGCAAAGAGTGGCTTCCCGTCAAGGTATGCGGCGGGCTCTAATACTTCGCGCACCGCTTGGGCGATGGTCTCAATAGTGACATCCTCCATCTGAATCAGCTTGTCGACGAAGTAGCCCTCGATACTAAAGCCCCGATATTTCTTGTCCTTGACATCGGCCCACACATCTTCGTTGTGGACACGTACCGACACCATCCATGTCCCCTTGGGTACGTCGTAGCCATAGACTCTCGACTTATCGCGGTCGACATCGGAGACAATCCAGCTCTCGAAAATGGATAGGCCGTTGACCTTGGCCTGGTGCTCCACCGTGTACTCGTCGTTGCGCTTTTGTTGCATGAACAGCTCCGCCGCTTTCTCCACCGTCTCCTGTGAGAAGTACACCTCGAACTCCTCTTGGTTCACGTCGTCATATCGCGGGATCATCTTCTCCGGAATCAAGGCCGGACCGATGAGAAGCTTCTTGTCTTCGTCTACGCGGGCGAGGGTGAAGCGGTTGTCGCGGTTGAAGAACACGAAGTTCTCTTCGATGGCGGGGAACTTCACGAGGCTGATGGCCTCCACTCCGAAGTCCTCCTGGTCCTCATCAATCAAAAGTTCAACTGTCCTCATAGCGTGGTCTGAATTTGTAGCTCTTTATTCAAGGCTTGCTTGTTGCTGATCTCGTTCTCTACTACATATGCCCGGACGGGTTCCGGTGTGGGCGTCTGCTGATTGGGAACGAGAGAACCCACATCGACACCGACGGACTGACTGCCTCCCTGTGGGATACCTCCACCTCCTGCGGCGGCTCCTGCGCCACCTCCCCCGCTGAATTGCTGGGACTTGATGGCGGCTACTTTGGCCAGACCTGCGGCGACAGCTATACCCGCAGCAATTTGCGCCCGTATAGGTGCGTCCGGTGTAGGTATGGCAAGCTGTGAGGCGTAGGCTTTTTGGGCCGCGCTGTACGTGCTGACAAGGGTCTCGGCGATACTGATAGCCTTGTTCCTGTTGAACGCTTTCTTCTGCCCCTCCTCGGTGTCCTTTTCAAATGCTGCGCTGAGGTTCTTGAGTATGGAGAACGTACCCCCCACCGCCGACGTCCGCAGATTTTTAATTGCTTCCTGGTGCTTCTTTTCTAATTCCTCCCGCTTTTTTTGCTCCGCCAAACTCACTTTAGTCGCCGCTTCGTCGGCCTTCTTCATTCGGTCGGCTTCCGCTTTGGCCTCGGCGTCTTTCAACGCTTGGTCTTCGTTCCTCAGCGATTGGAGTTCGGTCAAGAGCCGGCGTTGTTGTTTGAAGCTGTTGGTCTGTATATCAATCAACTCGGCCTCCAGCTCTGCTCGCTTTTCGTAGTCTTCCTCGGTATTTTCTGCGAGCTCCATGCGCTCGTTATGGATGCGGAGCTCTTCCTTTGCCGCCTTCTCCCGTGCGGCCATCAATCCATTCTCCAACTGCATTGCCCTCTCTGCGGCGGCCATGCGCTCCTCCAAAGACAGCGTTTCATCCTCCGCCACCAATCGGAGCTTGGCGATTTCTGCGCGGGTCTCGGCGAAGGTCACCTTCAACTTCCTTTGATTCTCTCGGAGGTTTATGGCGGCTTGAGACAGCTCAACCGCAGCGTTTGCCGCTTCCATAATTTCCGGGGCTATGTCTGCTGCCGCTTGGCCTACTTGGTAGAGGACCGCCGTGGCGGGGTT
>Ga0208643_1002099_pt1 | contig 10220 bp, 16 predicted proteins | sample VirMetDEL_Nov_12_FD_184516 | JGI IMG/M metagenome (GOLD analysis project Ga0208643, IMG submission 184516) | Aqueous microbial communities from the Delaware River and Bay under freshwater to marine salinity gradient to study organic matter... | ecosystem: Environmental > Aquatic > Marine >... | reverse complement strand
TTATTGCTCCAAAGCTCTTTCCAACCTTTAGGACAGTTCCATTTCATATATTCTAAGTTCCTTATTCTCCTTTTATCCCTTAAATCTATATTAAAATCATAGACTAAAGGCAAACCATATTTATTTCTCATTTATCTCCCTTTATTTTTTAAAATGTATTAGCAATATCACTTTCTTTAATGCCTTCACTAAAAATATTACTAATTTTTATATCATTGTTACTAATATTATTTTTTATATCTTTAATATTATTAACAATACTAGTTATTTTTGTTTGATGTTTTAATTTTAATTCTAATTGTTCTTGTTCTGAATAATCATCAATTGGACAATAATCATCATTTGGATATAAACCATATTCGTTTAAATCACTCCAATTTTTTATTTCTTCTTGATGTTCTTTCTCTAATTTCAATAACAATTTATTATAATGATTATTTTCACAGTTTAATTTATAAAGTCTTTCATATTTTAAGGTTTTTAATTCCATATCTTTTATATAATTAAACATTCTTTTTGCATCATCGTAAATGTATTTAATTAATCTAGGCTCAACTTCTATTAATTTTCTTACTGTTCTTATATTTTTATTTTTAAATTCTAAATTACCATCAAATTTATATTCTCTAAATTTATGTTCATCTGTATATGATCTAGCATTTTTAAATATATCTAATACTTTTTTTAAATTTATTTCTTTTCTTGATGTTTCAACCCACTCTTTTTTTAAATCAGCTAAATTATTAGAATTTTCACTAGCAATTGATTTAACTAAATTAACTGGTGTTTCTAGTGTTGCTAATAAACTATTATAAGCAGGATGAGAATATTTAGGTAAATTATTTTTTGTCATAATTTACCCCCAATTTTTTAAGTTCTTTTCTTAACCACTCTTGAGCATTTGTTTTGTGTTTTGAGGTATATCTTAACCAAGTTATAGGCATTAAATATTTGCCATCTTGAGCATTGGCAAAAGTTTGCCATTTATTATCCCAAGTTTTTTTGACTCCATATTCTTTAATATTCATTTCTCCCCCTTTATAAATTTAACTATTTTATTAAAGTATTTTTTAGGCAAAGGCAAAATTACTTCCTTTTTCCTAATTTCTGCGTCTTCCATATCCATGAATGAATAGAACTTCTTTCCTGGATTTCTTTGTTCTAGGTCTTCTGTTATTGATTTATAGTCTTTAGCTTTCATTATGCTCCCTTCTTTGGTTCAAACCATAAAATAACATTAGCCATAAAATTCCAGTAATTAGCTGCAACTTTATCTTTTAATTTGTCGCTAGGGTTAGGATCTATTGAACCCATTTTGACAGCTAGGTCAACTATTGCATCGTCATAGTATTCAATATCTAATGCAAGACCAGATAACCATTCAGACATAGCTTTATACTTTCCAACTCTTTCAATATTCCAACCATACTCAGAATTGAATCTATCAAAAATATAATTTATTTTTTCTTGGTCTTTAGTGATTGGCTTACCTTCTGAGTCTTCTTCAATAGTAGATAGAATATAATTTTTATAATTCTTTTTATATTCTGTGTGATGTAGTTTAGTCATGTTTCTTTCCTTTCTTGATTCGTTAAACATACTAAACTTATACAAGTTTTGTACTATATTGTCAAACTATATAAGCTAAGATTGTAAAAATATTAATGTTCGCTGAATGTTCTGATTGATTACCCAAAATTTGACATATAGAAGGTCTAGCAAGGAAGGAATAAAAGAATATGGAAAAGACTAAGAATGGGTTCGCTATGATCCCAAATTCAATAATATATGACGATAAACTTGGAAATGAGGCTAAAGTCTTATTTTGCTATATAAAGTCATTATCTGCTAATTATAGGAACTTAAGAAACTCTAATTTATGCAAGAAACTTGGTGTTTCTGTTAATACTTTACAAAAGGCTAAAAAAGAGCTGGTTGATAATGGCTATTTAGTTATTCACAGGTTATCAAGTGCTAATAGATATACCTTAAGACTACCCAAAAATAGGGTAATCAGGGTGTCAAAATCTAAGCAGTCAGACTACCCAAAATTTGGGCAGTATTTAGAGAGTAATAACAATAATAATAATAACAATAGTAATAAGAAAAAGTTTAAAGGTTTTAAGAAATGAATGAAGATGAATATTACTATAATAATGAACCTTTACAGTTAAGCTATAGGAACACCTACACCCCCCAAGACAAAATTGAAATTGTTTTAAAGATAGAAAATGACTTTAATTCTGGAATGCTCTCCGCTGAGCAGATGCGTTGGATAGTCAACAATCTTAAGTTTGGTGCTTGGACTGTCCAAAATATTATAGATAAAATGATGTTTAACAACAAGATTAAGATTAATCCAATTACCCTTGATAATAGAACATTTAAAAAGAAACCAACTCCTTTTGATTTGTAATATACTATATATTGTGTTAAAGAAATTATAGACTACTAGCTCCCTTGCGTTAGTCTAAATAAGTTATAACTAGATCTGGCAAGTGCTTTTCTATTCCTTTCTTTCTTGCCTTGCCAGGTCGCTTAATAAATAAAAATTATGGCAGGTCGACCCAGAAAACTAACAGATAAATTAAAAGCTCATATATTGTCTTTAATTGCAGATGGATTAACAATTAGAGAATGTTTCTCTAGAGATGATGTTCCTATAACTTGGCAATCATTCAGAGCTTATTTAATAAAAGATAATGAATTGATGGCTAATTATGTCAGATCAAAAGAATTGGCAATTGATTTAAAATTATCTGACTTGGAAGATAAAAGAAAAGAACTAGAATTAAAGATTGAGTCTGGTGATTTAGATCCAAAAGCTGCTCAATCTATGGTTAATCTTTATAAAATTATTACTGCACATAATCAATGGTCTGCTAGTAAATTATCATCCAAAACTTATGGCAAAGCAGCCGAAACATTGCAAATAAAAGGTGATAACAACCAACCATTGTCAATATCTTGGACTAAACCTTAGATTAATTATGATTAAATCTTTTGCTAAACCTTCTAGAATTGTTGATTTAATTAATGTTGTGGTAAAAACTGCACACATAAAAAGCAGATATTATACATGAGTGTTGCAAAAATACCAAATTGTTGCACAATTATCACACAATTATTTAAATCGGCTATAATCGTTTATTATCGGAAGTTTTATATCAGTAACGATAAATTATCATTATGAATGTTGTGGTTGTAATAACTGAATTATGAAGAACAAATAGCGAACATGGGGGGTTTTAAAAGTGGTATACCCACTTTTTGCGTTACCTTCTAAAATAATATTGATACAAGGCATAAACAAATGGATGATACTTTTCTAAAAACAATAATCTTCATTATGAAAGATAAGAAAACCAAGAAACCAATTGTGATTACACACTTTCAAGGTTTTGAGGATGAGGCAGAAGCTAACGACTTTTCAGAGTTTCTTAGAACACAATTCATTTTGCCAAGCGATTATCCTGATTCAAATGAAACAATACATTAAGGGGGGTTTTGTTTTAAAATGAAACAAATTGTCATTCCTTATTCGCCAAGACAAATCCAAAATTTTTTGCATGAAAAATGCGATAAGAACCGCTTCAATGTAGTGATTGTTCATCGTAGAGGGGGTAAGACTGTCTTTGCTATCAACCATCTCATTAGAGCTGCTCTGACAAGCACTAAACCCTATCCTAGATATGCTTTCATCTCTCCATATCGTTTGCAGGGAAAATCTACTGCATGGGATTACATGAAACAATTTTCTGCCACAATTCCAGGAGTTAAGTTTAATGAGTCAGAATTAAGGGTGGACTTTTCTATAAACAATTCAAGAATACAAATCTTAGGTGGTGAGAATAGTGCAGCTATCAGAGGTCAGTATTTTGATGGTATAGTTTGTGACGAAACACAAAACCTTTCGCCAGACCTTTTTGATACCATTTTAAGACCATGTCTATCGGACAGAAAAGGCTTCGCAATCTTCATAGGCACTCCGATGGGAAGAAACTGGTTCTACGAATTACATGAGAAAGCTAAAACAAATAAAGATTGGTTTACTAAAGTATTTAAAGCTAGTGAAACAAAGATCATAGCTCAAGAAGAATTAGATGCTGCTAAACAAACAATGTCGCCTGAGAGTTACGAACAAGAATTTGAATGCTCATTTCAAGCTGGAATAAGTGGTTCTTATTTTGGATCTATAATTGAGGAGCTAGAGGAGTCTGGCAATGTTAAGAACTTTGATATAGACGATAGTTTAGATGTTGAAACCTGGTGGGATTTAGGAATGAACGATAGTACAGTAATCACCTTTGCTCAACGAAGGACAAATGGCGAAATTAGAATAATTGATTGCTACGAAAATTCTGGTGAGGGATTAGAGCATTATATAAATGTCATAGATAGTAAACCTTATAACTATTCAAAGCACATAGCTCCCCATGATATTAGAGTTAGAGAAATCGGCACAAATAAATCCAGATGGGAAACCGCTAAAGAGCTAGGCTTAGAATTTGACATAGCACCCAAACTTAGTGTAGAAGATGGTATTGAGCAAGTAAGACGAATGTTACCCAAGTGTTTTTTTCATAAAAACAATTGCAATAAGCTAGTAGAAGCATTAAAATCATATTGTAAGCGGTGGGATGAAAAAAATAATTGTTTTAGGAATAAACCCCTACACAATTGGGCATCACACTTTTGCGATTCGGTAAGGTATGGTGCTGTTACAGAACCACTACAAACAACCGATTGGGATAAGCCAATAGAAGTAGATACAAATTATATAGTTTAATATGGCAAAAAAAAATAAAGAAAAATCAAACATAGAATTACAAAGTTTATTATCAAATCAAATACAAAATGCTTTAGGTTATCTAGGTGGTCAGTTATCAGACTCTAGAACTAAATCATTAGAATATTATTTAGGTGATAAACTAGGAACAGAAATAGATGGTCGTAGTCAGGTAGTATCAACCGATGTTGCAGATACGATTGAAAGTTTATTACCAAATTTATTAAGAGTATTTACAGCATCCGATAAAGTTGTTCATTGTGAACCAATGACAGCAGAAGATGTTCCAATGGCAGCACAAGCGACAGCTTATTTAAATCATGTTTTTTATAAAGAGAATGATGGCTTCCAATTATTATATAATTTTTTCAAAGATGCCTTAATTGAAAAAAATGGTTTCTTAAAAATTTATTGGGATGACTCTGAAAAAGTAGATTACGAAACTTATGAAAATTTATCTATAGTTGAGAAAGAGGCTTTGCAAGATACTAAAGATGAAATAGAAATTGTAGAGGAAGAAGTATTTGAAGATGAGTCTGCCAAAGAAGAATTTGAAAAAGTATTAGAACAATACCAAGCTCAAGGAGTAGATACATCTCAAGTTCAAGTTCCTAATTTTGATTTATATAATTGCAAAATTAAAAGAATTAAAAAAACAGGTAGAGTAAAAATTGAAAGTATTCCACCTGAAGAATTTTTAATTGATAGAAGTGCTAAAACAATTGAGGATGCAGATTTTGTTTCTCATAAAGTTTTAATGACAAGATCAGATTTAGTTGCGATGGGTTATCCTCAAGATGAGATTGATGAACTACCAAAATCAGATTTAGATATTTACAATGATGAACAGAATGTAAGATTAACTGATGTGGATGATTATAATATTTCATCTGCAACAGATACTACAACAGAAAAAGTTTTAGTTTATGAGTCTTATGTAAAATATGATTACGATGAAGATGGAATTGCTGAACTTAGAAAAATAGTTTCAGCTGGTTCAGATGGTAATCACATATTATCTAATATGCCTTGCGATAATGTTCCTTTCGTAACGATCACTCCTATTCCAATGCCTCATAGATTTTATGGAAGATCAATTGCAGAATTAGTAGAAGATGTTCAGTTAATGAAATCTACTGTGATGCGACAGTTGTTAGACAATATGTATTTAACAAATAACAACAGAGTTGCAGTTATGGATGGTATGGTAAATATGGATGATTTACTTACGACTAGACCTGGTGGAATTGTAAGAACTAAACAACCACCGAACCAAGTAATGCAACCATTACAAGCTCAACCAATTTCACAACAAGCCTTTCCATTATTATCTTATTTAGATTCAGTTAGAGAAGGTAGAACTGGTGTTTCAAAAGAAGCTCAAGGTTTAAGTCCTGATACACTTAATGCTAAAACAGCTACTGGTGTAAATGCTTTAATGCAACAAACTCAAATGAGATCAGAATTGATTGCTAGAGTCTTTGCAGAAACAGGTGTTAAGAGTTTATTTAAAAAAATATTTGAACTAATGGTTAAATATCAAGATAAAGAAAAAATTATTATGATGAGTAATCAGTATATTCCAGTAAGACCTACTGAATGGAAAGATAGATTTAATATTTCAATAGTTGTTGGACTTGGAACTGGTTCTAAAGAGCAACAAACAATTATGCTAAACAGTATTTTAGAAAGACAACTACAAGCATTCCAAATACAAGGTGGAAAAGAGATGCCAATGGTTAATCTTAAAAATATGTATAACACTTTGACTAAGATGGTAGAGAACGCAGGTCTAAAAAATGTAGAAACTTACTTTGTAGATCCTGATGTGGGCAAACAAATGATGCCACCACCTCAACCACCACCACTAACACCGATTGAGAAGATAGAATTTACTAGAATTGATGCTGAGAATAAGAGAAAACTTGCAGACCTAGAATTACAATCTCAAGAATTACAACAAAAAACTCAAGAAATGCAATTAGACTTTGAGGCTAAGATAAAAGAGATGGCTTTAAAATATAATACGCAACTTGATACTGCAAAAATTAAAGCAGATGCAGATTTAGATAAGATGATGGTTGCTGGAGATAACAAAATACTTGAAGAAGCGGCAAAATCTACTAATATGTTTGGCAAACAACTACAAGGAATAAATGAAAGCGAAAGACCAGGCGGACAGGGCGGTAGAAATCAGCCGATCCAACGAAGCCAAACAGATATTAGAGAGTAAACTTTTTCAAGAGAGTATGGAAACTCTTAAAAAAATTTATTCTGAGGCACTTTTAGAAAAAACAGGTGCTAAAGAGAGTGATACCAGAGAAAAACTTTGGATTGCTTACAATGTTGTTGGAAAAGTAGAGCAACATCTACTTACTGTTATTGAAACAGGAAAACTTGCAGCTAAACAGTTGGAAGATTTTAGAAAACAACAAGATAATACAAAATTTTAACCATCAAGGTTAAAATAAGTCAAGTCTAACGACAACTTAACTATGGAGGACTTAATGTCTGAAACAAACCCTTTACTGAATAATGCTTCAGTACAAGGTGCAGCAAAATCTATTGAAAGTTTAATGGACACCAAAGGTGTTATCAAAAAACCTCAAGAAGAAGTTGCACCAGTTGAACCAAAAGAAGAAGTTGAAGCGAAAGTGGAAACTGAAACCGAAGAACAACAACAACCTGTTGCTCAACCAGAGGAAACAATGGAAGTAGCAGATGAAGAACAAGCATCACAAGATGAAAATGCAATTGAAGAACAAGAAACCGATCTACACCAAGTTATTGTTAATGGTGAAAAGATTGATGTTGACCTTGAAGAATTAAAAGCAGGTTATCAAAAAGATGCTGACTACAGACGAAAAACTGAGGAGATAGCGATTGAAAAAAGAGAGCTAAAATCTGAAGAAGATCGTCTTAAAAATCAGTATTCAACTAAGATGGATGATTTAAATTCATTAGTAGTTACCTTAAATGCTGAGATTAACAATGATATGAATTCTAAAGAGCTTGATGCTCTTTGGGATGAAGATCCAACTGAAGCTGCTAGAGTTGATCGTAAGATACAAAAACGAAAACAATCAATTCAACAAGCACAGCAAAAACTGAGAGAACATCAAGAATCTCAGTTTCAGGAAATATTAAAAAATGAACAAAAAAAACTTCATTTAAAACATCCTGAAATTGCTGACCCTATCAAGGGTTCTACAGTTAAAAATAATATTATGAGTTATTTAAATTCTAAAGGCTTCACAAATGATGATGTTTCAAGAATTTATGATTCAAGATATTTTGATGTGATAATGGATGGCATGAAAGCTAATGCGACTAAACCCAATTTAGTAAGTAAAAAAGTCAAGCCAAATGCAGTTGTTAAATCAGGAGTTAAAGCTACTAAAGAAGATTTGAATAATCAGTCTAGGTTGAAGAAGATGAATGCGTTGAAGAAAAGCGGAAGTGCAAAAGATGCTACCGATTTACTGATGCGTTATCTATAAACAATAACCTAACGGAGAAAACAAATGGCTAAATACCAAACATATACGACTATAGGTATAAGAGAAGATCTAGCGGACATAATTTATTCAATTAGTCCAACAGAAACACCTTTTATGTCTGGAGTTGCAAAAACAAAAGCAACTAATACTTTACACCAATGGCAAACAGATGCACTAGCTGATGTTGCTGCAAATGCTGCTGTTGAAGGTGCTGATATTTCTTATGGAACTATGTCACCAACTGTATTAGAAAATAACCACACTCAAATTTCTACTAAAGGAATTCAAGTTACTGCAACTAACGAAGCTGTAACTTCTGCTGGAAGAAATAATGAGATGGCTTACCAAGTAGCTAAAGCTGCAAAAGAATTAAAAAGAGATATGGAAACAGCTCTTTTATCTAATGTTGCTAAATCTGCTGGTAGTGCAACAGCTGCAAGAAAACTAGGTGGATGTCCAACTTGGTACGAAACTAATGTTGATGCAGGTGCTGGTGGTTCTGGTGCTGGTAATGGTGCTATAAGAACAGATGGAACTCAAAGAGCTTTTACTGAAGATCAGTTAAAAGGTATTTTAGTTAGCTGTTACAATGAAGGCGGAAACCCTAACATGATTATGGTAAATGCTTTCAATAAACAGAAACTATCTGGCTTTACAGGCGGTTCTACTAGATTTGATGCTGCGGAAGATAGAAGATTAATTACTTCTATTGATGTGTACGAATCTGACTTTGGAACTATGCAAGTATCACCAAACAGATTTATCAGAGGTGCTAATGGTACTGCTGCTAAAATCGGTCAAGATGCTCACATTCTAGATATGGAATACTGGGCAGTTTCTTTCTTAAGAGATTTCTCTCTACAAACACCAGCTCAGACTGCAGACGCAGATCAGAGATTTATGGTTGCTGAGTACACTCTTGAGTCAAGAAATGAAAAAGCAAGTGGTTTAATCACAGATTTAACTACTTCATAATAAATCTAAAGTGGTGGGGGAATTATCCCCCATCATTCAATTAACAATTTTGTTTGGTCTTTGAAGTCAATGGCGGAACGAAGCAAATAAATAGGATAAAAAAATGAGAACATTAAACGATTACTTTTTAACATCTGCAATTCCAGATGTTTCAACAGCTTCATCAACTTTTGTTTGTGTACCTGATGGTGGAAAAATTGTAAAAATCATCACTCACAACAAAGCAACTACAACTGGCACAGCAGCTATCTCTTTTGAAATAGGTGGTGTTGCAGTAACTGGTGGTGCTATAAGTCATACTGCATCAGGATCTGCTGGTAGAGTAGCAACTGCTGCTCCAACAGCTTTAAATACTGTTGCTGAAGATGGTACTATTGAATGTATCACTAATGGTGGTTCAACAAATACTTCTAAAATGGAAATTACTTTCGTAATTAGAAGATAATAGTATATAACAATATTTGGGGGATCTTACCTAGCGGTACTTCCCCCTTAAAATTAGGAGAAAAAAATGAGTTTTAATTACGCACTAAGACCTACTACAATACAAAAAATAACAATGGCTGGAAGTGCTGCATCTATTGCATCATCAGCTTTTGGATCACAAACTGAATATGTAAGAATTTGTGCTGCAACAGATTTTCATATTATATTTGGTGCTTCACCAACTGCAACTGCTAGTCATATTTTTATACCTGCTGACCAACCTGAACTTTTTAAAGTTTCACCAGGAGAAAAGGTTGCTGCTTTAGGTGGAAACAATGCTATTATTTCTATTACTGAAATGTCTGGCTAATGGCTAAACAAAAGTTTACTCACTTTGTTCCAAGAGATAAACCACCAAAAAGACCTGGTTGTCATAAAAAATCTTTAAACAAAAGTGAAAAACTTCAAAAGAAATTAACTAGATACAAAGGTCAAGGCAGATGAAAAAAGATGTAACTATTGATGGTCTA
>Ga0208643_1002091_pt1 | contig 10243 bp, 5 predicted proteins | sample VirMetDEL_Nov_12_FD_184516 | JGI IMG/M metagenome (GOLD analysis project Ga0208643, IMG submission 184516) | Aqueous microbial communities from the Delaware River and Bay under freshwater to marine salinity gradient to study organic matter... | ecosystem: Environmental > Aquatic > Marine >... | reverse complement strand
CCCCGCGAGATTCTGTAAAATATTCATCATCCCTCTCTTTCATGTTGTATGTTTGTAAAAAGTTGTCCTTAACGCTGCTTTCTATCATAGCGTTCTGCTCCTCCGGAGTGGCTGCATCGTAAACTGTAGGGCTTATTCTATAGTCTCTAAGGAAAAGATCTCTTTCCCCGTTATTCCTAAATGCCCCTATTTTGCTGACAACTCTTAGTTGCTCAGGAACCAGTATTTGGTTTATCTTATTAGCGTCTAGTTTTTGTCTATTTATTTTATAGCCTTTAGAATCTACTTCATTGGTTTTTTGTATTGGCTCTATCAACGGCCTTCCGTCAGGGCCCTTTTTGGTAGCATCAGTAGCGAATAGACTGGTGTTCATTTCTTCGCCGCTTTCGGTTTTAGTCATAACTAAACCTTTAGTTGCATTTTGCATTTCTTCTGGCCCGCTCTCTTTTCTTGTATTATAAAGTTTGCCTATTGATTTTAAATCGTTTTGACTTAACTTCATCATACCGTCAGGGCCATTAACTAATAAGAAGTTTTCTCCGTCTTCCACTAACAAATCATAACCATATCCTTCTACTGCCATCATTGCGTTTAAAACGGTTTTAGCGGTAGTTCCATCGTCTCCGTTTATTGAAGTATACGACGTGTTATTTACTATATCAGAGGCTGCTAGTTCAGAATACTTAGATGCTTCCGGAAGATACGCTCCAAAATCAGTCATGAATTCATTAAGCCCCGCTAATTCTTCTTTTGCTTGTTTAATTTGCCTTATTTTTTCAGGACTTTTATCTTTTATAAAGTCTATATTAAGTTGGCCAATCTTATCTACAGTTTTCTTCATGCCATCTTGAAAAACTTCCCCGGCATTTTTCATGTTTTTTTGAACCCTGTCGTATTGCGCTTGACTATTTTTCGCGTTTTTTTCAATCACGGCTACTTGGGCATTTGCATCAGCAATCGTCTTTCTTTCGTCCTTTTCTGCTTGTTTCGCTGCGCGCTCCTTAGCTGCTCTGTTTTGAGCCTCCATACCTATAATGCCTTTAGCTATGTTTTGTGCGCCCTGAGCAATCGCTTGGCCTAATACAGCACCTGATTGATCGTTTACTATTGTTGGATTTCTATAACTCATTATTTGTATTTTATTATTTATTATTCGAACCTGTCGAATAAGCCAGTTGCTGTTGCTTTTGGTTGGTTTAAGGATCCGCCTTCTGCAAATGCTCCTGAGCCCATCAGTCCACTCACAGAGGATGTTATACCACTTATCATACCCGCTGTAGCTTGCGCTCCTGCCATATTTGCGTTAGCTATATCTTGTCTAGCTTGAGATTGCTGGCCTGACATCCTGTCTAATGTAGCCATATCTCTATTTTCTTGTTGCTGAAATGCGAACATGTCCCCGCTTTGCACTCTAGCTTCCTCACTCATTTCCATTTGAGTAAGCTGCATTTGTTTTGCTTGCAGCGCTTGCTCTCCTTGAGCTGCCATTTTCTCATTAGCCGCCTCTTGTTGTTCTATATTAGCGGAAACTTCTTTCTTACTTTGCTTAGCTGCCTGAGCCAATGCAGTAGCTCCCCCAGCGCTCGCTCCTGTAGCTTGTAACGTATCTAGTGTATTTGCTAATGCTATATCTGTTTGTTCCATCTGGATCTCCGCAGCGCTTGTGGCTACGCCTAGATTAGCAAATGGGTTGCTAAGTTCTCCGCGCAAATCGTCTATCATTGCTGAATTAGAAGAATAAGGGTTTACCACCGCTTGACGCCCTGCCTCAAAGTCGGATATTTGTCTGTCTAGCCTAGCTTTTTCAGCTGCGGCTGCTCTAGCTGCTTTCTTAGCGGCTTTACCGCCAATAAGCCCGCCGGCTACGCTTCCTAATACGCCGATTCCGGCTGCTACTATTACTCCTGACATAATTTTTCTTTTTTATTATATTCCTCAAGTGTCATTGAGAAAAAGTTATTTTCTACTTCTTGCATGTTTCTTGTATCAGTAGGATTAGCTATTATGTTGATCCACACACAATCTTTGATACACCTAATAAGTCTTTTTGTTCCTTTAACAGAATAGGACCAACAAGGGGCTATATGTTCTACCGTTTCATTATCCGCCTCTACTACAACCTTTCCTGAAAGTAAAAACCAAAAATGATTCGTATGATGTATTGCGCTTATAACAATTGTATCAGCCTTCATTTTCATCTGGCGCATATACAGGCCATCTGTGAAGTTGTTTGTTATAGGAAACTCTTCATTGTTCACTAATGATTTCCCGTCCCCGTAAACGCCTTCTAAGTCATTGTTTTCTATGAAAACATCTTGCAGCGTTTCTAATTGCTTTATAAAGTTAGTTGATAATCCTGTACCCATTTAATTTGATTAAGATGATTGCACAAATCCTGTGCTTACCGCGAATAGTTCTTTTTTACCGACGCCGCTGTTATTTATTGACATTGTTACTTCTCCGAAGAATCCTTTTACACCTGATGATGAGCTTCCCCATACAACCTCACCGTTTTGCGAAGGCGTACCGTTAACTAAATCGGCATAGTACTTGTCTTCTTTTAGCTTAAACCTGTTTATTAATAATGAGTTTTGCATTTGTTCCAATGTAGTAACAAAAACTGAGCTTGTTATAGGCAAAGTTAAATCTGTGTTAGTTTTAAAACTATCCATTTTCCATCCGCTGTCTCCTTCGTAGTTTATTGTTTGAAAGTTTTTAACCATTGATGGGGCTCCATTAAATACAAAAGTTACGCTGGAGTTTTTTTGTACCCCATAGAATACTGCTCGCTCAGTGGTATTAGGAGCTAATGCGTAGTGCTTATATATTTTACCAAGCTTAGTGGTAAAGTAATCATTATTTAAGCTAAATATTTGATTAGGCTTGTAATCAAAAAGACTAACCCACCCTTTAGACCTTTCGTCAAACGCCAGCGTTTCGTAGTTTTCCGGCCCTCCTATTACTTCAGGTTGAGGCATTGACAATACGTATTGCTTGTTATGCGCATCCCATCCACCTATTATGCCGGTTGTAGCTGTAGAAAACTTGTCTCTAAAGTAGTCTGTCATACCGTAGTCAGATATTACAGTAATACCATCCATAGACAATCTACAAACAACGTTCTGATCTCTATCCGTAAAGTATTTTCTGTATCCGTTTACAGCAAACGACTCTGGGTCTGTACTTATTCCGTATTCTCCCGCAAAAGCCACGTTCTGACCTATAACTAAGTTACGACTAGTAACACTTGCATTACCCTCCGCAGAGTATATTGCATCCTTGTCTATTAAAGACTTACTTACTTTATTTTCTTGGAAAATAATTAGATTAGTATCTTCTGCATATAACTTTTGAATTGAGCCATTAGCCGGATCGATTGTTCTAGTTATGTCCTCTGCAACTGAAAACTGATTAGTTTGATTGACGCCTGTTCTAGAATTGAATATACCTGAGTGTATTAAGGAACTAGACTTTAATGATTGATTAGGTTCATCTTCAACTAAATAGGCCTTAACGCCAAAGTCTACAGAGGTATTGTTATAACCTCCTCGTATTCTGGACTCCTCCAGCAGCCAATCATCGTCAGCGTCTGAAATACTAACGGGATATCCTTGTGGTATATTATCAAAATTAATAATTTTACCTAATAACACAGTTGTTGTTGAACTATTAGTGAACGGCACAGAAGGTAAGTCGTTTAGCACAATCCGGGTAGTAGCATTGCTATTGTCTAAGGATACTACATAACTGGTCCATGTGTAGTCTGTTCCTGCCTCAGTATAATTAACCGTAGTCTCCTGCCCTACATTAACAAGATTTACTGACCACGAAGAAGAAAGGATCATTGTTTTAGTAGCCGCATCCCATGAAGATATTTGAGCAACCTGTCCCGGCGTAACATCTGTAATTGATTTAATTTTTTTTAACCAAAAGGTATTAAAGTATTTTAACTCTATTAGTGCAGCCATTAATTTTAGTTTTTAGATATTCTAAGTGTACCCGAGTTTTGTATAGCGCTTTCTCCGAACTTTACTCTTTTAGCTCCAACACCAGAATCATCAGATGCATTCAATATTTTCTTTCCATTTCCAAGATTACCTCCGCTAAACCCTGTAACAAATTGCAAAGGCTCGTCTACAGCCGAAGGCCCTTGGCCATCGTAGCCATTAAGAGGCAGGTCTGTCCAGGAAGGAAGCGCATTAGGCACTCCCCCTATAGTTCTATTTATGCGAGTATTAATGTATTCTTCACCAGCGTTAGGAATAAAAGCTATATAACTTGTTGCGTCGGTATATAATTCATTAACATAATCCCCGTAAGGACTTCTAGCCCAGGTATCAATAGACGTATTGGCATAGTCTAAACTATTACTGTTGCCTGAAGATTTTTTGTAATTAAATAAATTTCCAGCACCATTTACAGTAACAGCGTTTACTCCTTGCCAGGGAGAGCATTGAGGATAGTTTAAATCGTCGGTTATAACCCATGATCTAACAATATTGTTTACTCTAATCCGCGGTCTAAGTTGCACTTGATTTTCACATAAAATAGCATACTCAATTCCAGTAGGACCAGAGCCCGCCTGAAACTGCGGATTATAAAGAATGTCAAAATTAAACGCTCTTACAGCCTGTAGCCACACAGGGTTAGGCCCTCTGTCGCTGATAACTCTGTCCGCAGTGAAGTCTTCGTAAGGAGATGTGTTATATGGAAACTCTATTCCTGATCTATAATTTGTTCTAGGGTAGGGCGAATCATTTTGTGTTTCTTGAGAAAAACCGGGTGATGCAACTTGCCCTTTTGGAGCATAGCTATTATGTCCCACTTGATTCAACTCCGCCGACCTGAATAAAGGCTGCCATAAAGGCGTAGGGTCATCAACTGTAGGTTGCCTATAAAAATACGAAACAAGTGGCGGTTTAAAAATATTAAGACTTTCCGGGCCATTTGGACCTGCACCAGGGTAATCATAACCATTATAAGGTGAAAAAGTGTTTACTGTAAAAGATATTGTCCCGCTTTTATGATTTTGGTCACCAATTCTATAATAATAGTTATTACTATTACCAGGTGCATTCCCCATGCCTTTGCCGTTAAAAAACGCGCTGCCGTCGTTAATGTCGCTTGCTAAAGCATTGTCGCTTAAATAATAAACACATGCAACCGATATACCGGGTTCCCACTGCCCAAAAACGCCTTCAGCTGTTACCTTGGGGCTATCTGTTATTGGTGCCGGGGTTAAGACACAAGTATTCATAGGTGATTTAGCTCCATCATTTACCGCAGATGGGTCTAATCTTATGTATATAAACTGAGTAACCGCTAAAGGCTCGTACCCATCGGCATCTCCAGTAGGCGCCGATGAACTTCCATTTGCATCTGTTAACGTAACTTTTATTCTGTATATTCCAAGTGGATTTCCTGTAAAACTATCCGGACCGCCTAAATTGGCTCTCTGCGTAAGCTCCCCTGTAACTGGATTCATTTCCCAGTTGTCTGGAATAGGTGTAGAGTTTGTATGCTCTGCAAAAGAAAATGCCAATTGACTTTTCTTTGTTAGCCCTGTTGATTCTGCTGTTGCAGCTACGCTACTTCCGTTAAAAAAGTTTGTTGCTTCCCATGTAGCTTTGCTTATCAATACCCTTGTAGTAGGAGTGCTAATTATGTTGGCTACTTGAGCAAATTCAGGCTGTAAATTTAATAAAGCGCCAAAACCTCCAGGAGTTCCAGGTAATGGTATGCTGCTAGTGATACCTGTATTGTTATCGGTCGTACACTCTATTACGAAAGAATATACGTCTTTAACATCGCTACCTTGAACATAGACAATGCCGTCCCCGATGTAATTTAATCTAAACTTCCCTTCTTCAGAGCTGCCCACAGGGCCTTCTTCTAATTCAAAAGAGGTTGTGTCCAGTGCATTTAAGCCGTTTGTAACCGAGGTAAGTATACCCCTAGTCCTTGTTACAAATGGTAAACCTTGATTATCAACAGGGCTAAACCAACCAGTAACCGAAGTACCCGGGGTAATATCCTCTTTAAAGTCCCATGTAAGGTTTTCAAAGCCTGTAACACCTGTGTTACTTGATGCAACGGCCGCGTTTAGGTCTACTATCAAGCCATCCGACGATGTTTCCCAATAGATATCTATTAAAGACTCTACCGGAGCTGTTTCGTAGATAGCTAGGTAAGGCTGCATATTCCAATCAAATCCCCCTATTACCGGCTCGGGGTTTGGCTCTCTTTCCGCATCCCAGCCAATTGGCTTTTCATTAGTAGCTATTCTTGCTATCAATGGATTGCTGTCTATTTGGTAAAAAACAAGATTACCATCAAGCCCCCCTGTGTGATTTCCCGAACCTTTGGAAAGTTCCGTGTAAGCCATGTCCAACTCCAAAGCGGTTGCTATTGTCGTGGCCGTGTGTTTAATTGCATTTTTTCCCGTGTAATCTAATCTAGGATAATACTGCTTATTACCTGGGTCAGGCGGGGTATTATTACCTCCGGTAGTGGTATTCATTACATTAGTAACCCTGCCGTATAAAGTGGCTGAGCTTCTAAATTGCTTATCCTGCTCTCCCACTTCGGATAGATCTCTAGGTACTTTATTTATGTTGTCATTAAAAAGAACTGTGTGGCCGGTTAGGTTCAATTCATTAGTAGGAAAGGGACCGTTTTGTGAGCCATCTCCATTTTGTCCTGGGTACCCATTTAAAATACCCGGAAGATACACATTATAGTAGTCTTGCTCAGTTTGCTTAACTACAATTTGATAACTATACCACCCTAAATCGTTTATAAGATAAGCGAATTTTAAATCAGGGGTGTTATCTGGTATATCTATTTCTCTTAAATAAACATCACTTACTCTTCCAGTTGTAGTAACGGTATATACGTTTCCAGCGCTAGGCCCTACTATCTCAGTAACCTTAACAAAGTCTTCATAGGCCCCTCTTAAAGAATTTCCTACCTGCGGAACATTAGCATTATTAGGATAATTAGCTACGTCTAGAGTGAATGTCCACGTAGTATTCGTTATCGGCGATACGCCAGCAGCTGAAAAGCCGTCTGTAATCGCAAAGCCTTCTCCTGTATTAGGAGAGTACTGATTTTTTATAGCGTAAAGACCGGGGGTTCCGGCTATTAAATTTGTTTCTGATTCTATTGGCTGATTAACTAAAACCTGTATTGCATCACCAAACCAGTTTAAAACGTTGGTGTCGGTGCTGTCTGTATCGTAAGGTGAATATATAGTAGACCCTGCATAAAACAATCCGTTTTCTTCTATACCTGCATCCACAGAGGATAATATAACAGGAGACTTTCTGCCGAACTTGTCCGCTAAGACAAAGCCTACTTGATAATTTCTGTTTCTTTTAACAGAATGATTAGGATATTCTATCCAGTTATTAAATGCCCCTGTAGAAGATTTCGAGTCTATCCTACAATTGTAGTCGATGCTTCGAGGAGGTGTGTGCTTGTCTGCATAATTACCGTAAATCACTCTATTCCCCGAAACCTCCTGAGCTAGTGCTCTTACTGGAACCTGATCGTAAACTCTAACGGTCTGCGCCTCCGGAAGCGTTCTATAAGGTTTCCTAGATTGGTATTCGTATGTGTAATAATTGCTTATACCGCTCTCCCCTGATATCGTTCCTGAGTCAACTGTAGTTAAAACTTTTGCCGCAATACTATCGCTTTCTCTAAATAATATTTCTAGCTCAGTAATCTTGTAGTCTTTTACTATCCTGTTAGCAGAAGTAGGTAATGGAATAACTAGCTGTATATTTTGTACTAGATTTTCCATAAAATCTACTATTGTAGATCTGTAAGCGGAGTCTTCATCTCCATAAACAAAAAATCCATTTTGCTTTGGAATGTAAGCTATCTGCGTAAAAGGAGCCATTATAGAATACTCGTTGTCATCAAACTTAAACCTGTAACTAAATCTAACAAATTTGTCTTCTAAAAAGTCAGGGTCCCCTGGCCAGGCATTATCAGCATTTTTGTTACTCATCGTTGAGCTGATAAGTGAAACAAAGTCGTTTGCAGAAGGTGCGGAATTTAACGCCGGGGATACGGTTATTGTTGTAATATTTGGCGCAGTAAGGGAATCGAATATGCTGACAACTTTAACGTAGTCAGTTCCTTGAGTAGAAGGGGTTGCTTCAGAACAAACAACAGTTGCTCCTATAAAACCTATAAGCTCAGCTCGCCTGTGCCCCTCTAATTGAAAAACAGTTGTAGTTGCTCCCGCTATTACCTGCAGGTCAGCTCTGTTATATAATTCTATCGCTTTGTATGGGTTGTATTTAGCAACCGATATTTGATGCTCCTGCGTATAATAAGAGCCACCTTGAGCAGCCGTGCCAAATCCTGAAGAAGCAGCAAGGCTAACGTTTATTTTTCTAGGCTGATTTCTGTTGTCTGTCCAAAATAATAAGTTTTCTAGTAAATTAATTCCTATTATTCTGTTGGTAGTAGAAAAGTTTAAAAACTCACCTTGCACTAACCTTGTGTATTGATTGTTCTTGTTATTGTAAACGTATATGTAGTGTTTTGAAGAGGCTGGCGCATTAGTGGGATTAGCCGGAGAAGGATCAGTGTAATCTGTTAAAAAAACAAAAATGGAATCGCTGGCGTTATTTGCCTCAATCCCTATTACGGTTAAGCCACTACCTATATCTGTACCAGTAACTAGATCGTTGCCAATTATGTTCTCTAAGGCACCAACATCGTTATCTTCGGATCTACCAACTGATATGTTCCGAGCATCTCTATATTCGCCATTAGGCAATATTCTATCATCAAGATCTTTATTCATCTTGGATTTTAGAAATGTATTTTTGATTTCTTGTGCCATTAAATTATGATTTTATCCATTTAGATTTACCTCTCATTACCTGTACTATCTCTGATAGTTTAATGTTAGATAATCTTATTTTAGCATTTCTTAGCTTGGCAGATCTGTCTCGCTTTAAGCGCTGTATAACGTACTCTGGTTGATTGATTCTTCCGGCTAATATAGAATATAGTATATGCGCATATAATGCATCCTCGGCCATCTTAGGTATCCTAGAATCCAAGTCATACGCTAATCCGTCTGAAATATAGTCAAGTATTATTAATCGGTCTTTTAAGTTAGAAGAAAAAGCTATTGTGCCATCTCGTTCATTCATATTAAACCAACCATTTCTTTGTGCATTTTGTGGATCGTTACCATATCTTTGCCCGTAAAATGGGTTACCTGTTAAGTAACTACCGTAAGACCAGTAATCGTCAAATGTTATATTACCGTTTAAAAGCCTATCATTAGCTTCTCCCCATCTTTCGTTTGTAATAGAAGTACCCTCTAAAAGATCACCAGTATTATCCATAGTGTAATCCCCTGCTTCATCCTGCAACGGCACTTCGTATGGACTGCTGGTTAAGTTGTTTGCTGGATATATTGGGTGTCTTACACCTAATTGGTCTATATAAGCTAAGCTAACGTAGTTTACGTAGTCTTGTGGTATTGTAACGCTTAGGCTTGGAGGTATTGTTATCTCCTGGGATTTTGTGCTTTTTAAAGTATCGTAACTAAATTCTTGCAATCCTCTTTTAGCATGGAATATTACGTCGGTCCTTTTAACGTCGCCTATTAATTTATGCTCACCAACGTAGGTTGCGATAAAGCCGTTAATAACATCGTTTAAAGAGGTGTAGGCGTAGCTTCCGTAGTTTTCTTGTACCGTATCTCCAAAGGCATCTTCATTGTCGAAGCTTCCGCCATCTAAAGATTTTAATTGTACTGCAATATGTTTTCTTAATGCGTTTGTTCCCGTAAAGGTTATTGTATTTCCCACAACAGTATATGGTCCCGCGAATTCGTCGTAGTTCCCAGCTAAGCCATCGGCACTAGTGTAAACAACAAAGTTGGTTAATGTAGCGTTAACCGAATCGTATATTAGATCAGTATTGAATGTAGTTGTTACGGAATCACCTATGACAGGAGGATCCGATATAAGAAATCGCTGTGCTCCAGCGTAATATTGTTCATTAGTTTCGGTTATTAAACCACCATTAGGTATCGGCATATCTTACATTATTGAGCGTTGATTTTCTTGTTGCACTTGCTGTGCCGCTATCTGTACTATTGATGGGTCTCTTATAACGACACCCGAGTAGAGTAATATCTTTAAGATAATATTTGCCTGCTCTGTTTTTGATAGCTCAAAATTAACTGAGTTAGTAGCATTGTATT
>Ga0208643_1002089_pt1 | contig 10251 bp, 7 predicted proteins | sample VirMetDEL_Nov_12_FD_184516 | JGI IMG/M metagenome (GOLD analysis project Ga0208643, IMG submission 184516) | Aqueous microbial communities from the Delaware River and Bay under freshwater to marine salinity gradient to study organic matter... | ecosystem: Environmental > Aquatic > Marine >... | reverse complement strand
CTGATGCCTCAATTGCATCTAATTTGTTTTTTAATGTTGTTGTAAAGTTTTCATCAGATGCTCCACTAATTCCTGTGATTCCACTACCATCTCCAGCAAATGAGCCTGTAAACGAACCTGTAAATGGAAGAGTTAATGTATCAAACTGAGTTGAACCACTTATGATTCCACTTGGGAGTTGAGCTGAGCCACTTATGATACCTGATGGTAATGATGCTAATACGTTTGTTGCATCAGTTACATCAGCACTAGCTTCTATCCCATCTAATTTATCAAACATTTCGTCTGACATTAATCCCCAATTGTCCGTATCTGCTAAACTAAGAGCTACATTATCACCATCCGATGAATTAATTGCGAATCCATCTCCACTTACTGTTTTTGTTAAGTTTGTAGAAACATTTGTTACTTTTGCTGTATTGGTTGCCACAACACCTGCGATGGATGCACTTACAGAAGTAAACGAGCCGGAAATTGATGCAGCCGTTAATACTTTAATTAATGCTAATGCAGAAACTTCCGAATCCATTAATGCTCCAGCGGCAGTTACGTTAGTAGCATCTGTTACATCAGCACTTGCTTCAATTGCATCTAATTTATTTTTTAGAGTATTTGTAAAGTCGTTAGCGGTTTGGGTTGGAAGAGAGGTTAACCCACTACCATCTCCAGCAAACGAACCCGTAAATGAGCCTGTAAATGGTAAAGTAAGTGTATCAAATTGTGTTGAACCACTTATGATTCCATTTGGGAGTTGAGCTGAGCCACTTATAATACCAGCAGGTAAATTTGCTAATACATTCGCGGCATCGGTTACATCAGCACTTGCTTCAATTCCATCTAATTTTGTTTTTAATGTATTTGTAAAATCATTAGCAGTTTGTGTAGGTAATGAAGTTAATAACGAACCATCACCAGCGAAAGACCCAGTGAATGAGCCTGTAAATGGAAGAGTTAATGTATCAAACTGAGTTGAACCACTTATAAGGCCTGATGGTAATTGTGCTGAACCACTTATAAGGCCTGATGGTAATTGAGCTGAACTACTAATTGTTCCAGCTGCTCCACCAACACCTGTTAGGTTTGAACCATCTCCAAAATATGAACCCGTAAATGAACCTGTAAATGGAGTTGTTAATGTATTAAATTGAGTTGAGCCACTTATAATACCCGAAGGTAATTGAGCTGAACCACTTATAATACCAGCAGGTAAATTTGCCAATACGTTTGCGGTATCTGTTACGTCTGCTGATGCCTCAATTGCATCTAATTTGTTTTTTAATGTTGTTGTAAAGTTTTCATCAGATGCTCCACTAATTCCTGTGATTCCACTACCATCTCCAGCAAATGAGCCTGTAAACGAACCTGTAAATGGGGTTGTTAATGTATCGAATTGTGCTGAGCCACTTATGATTCCACTTGGGAGTTGAGCTGAGCCACTTATTATTCCACTTGGTAAATTTGCCAATACATTTGCTGTATCTGTTACATCAGCTGATGCCTCTATCCCATCTAATTTATCGTGATGAGTAGTACTCATTAAACCCGCAATTGTATCGGTTGCTTCTCCAATAACTACGTTATCTCCATCCGATGAATTTATTGTTATCTGTGCAGCTGCTGTTGTTTTGGATAGGTTAGTACTTACGTTTGTTACTTTTGCCGTATTGGTTGCAACATCAGATGCTATTGAAGAACTTACAGAAGTAAACGAACCAGATATCATTGTAGCGGTTAATCCTTTGATTAATGCTAATGATGTTACCTCTGAATCCATTAATGCTCCAGCAGATGTTACGTTAGTAGTATCTGTTACGTCTGCGGATGCCTCAATTGCATCTAATTTGTTTTTTAATGTATTTGTAAAATCATTTGCTGTCTGAGCTGGAAGAGAGGTTAATCCACTACCATCCCCAGCAAATGAGCCTGTAAATGAACCTGTAAATGGGGTTGTTAATGTATCGAATTGTGTTGAACCACTTATTATTCCACTTGGGAGTTGGGTTGAACCACTTATAAGGCCTGATGGTAATTGAGCTGAACTACTAATTGTTCCAGCTGCTCCACCAACGCCTGTTAGGTTTGAACCATCACCATATAATGAACCACTCACAAATAGTGAACCTGTAAATTGATGTGTATCTAATATATCATCACCAAATATCGTTGAACCACTACTAAATGAGGTAGTCATATGGGTTACTGATGAGCTTACCACATATTCTTCTGCGGTTATTGTTTTAACTACTAACTCAGTACCAATTAGAGAAGTTACGACTTGAACCGAACCACTTATTGTTCCGTTTGGAATTTCTGTATGTGATAAATCACTAATTTGTGATTCGGTGATAGTGATTTGTGATGAACCACTAATAACACCTTCTGTATCTAACTTAGATTTAACGAGTGTATCGGTATAACCAACTTTAGATGTGTTGGAAACGATAGCACTAGCCTGCCCACCAGTAATAGTTGTTGGTTTATTCTCAATAGATGTGTAATCTACTTGCGATGAACCACTTATGATTCCATTTGGAAGTTGTGTTGAACCACTTATAAGACCTGATGGAAGTTGGGTTGAACCACTTATTGTTCCAGCAGGTAAATGTGCTATGACTTGAGCTGAACCACTTATTGTTCCAGCTGCCCCACCAACGCCTGTTAGGTTTGAACCATCTCCATATAGTGAACCACTTACATATAGTGAACCACTTACATATAGTGAGCCTGATATTTGTACCGAACTACTAATTTCGACTTTTGGTGTATCTAAAACAATTACACCAGCAGAACCACTATAAGTTGATAAATGAAGTTTTGGTGGAAATAAAGAATTTTCTGTACCGAATTGGTCATCTGCTTTTATGTAAAATGTACCAAAATCTGAATATATAAAATTATTCCGACTTACAGTTGAATTTAAATATATACCACCTGCTGTGTTTGAACCACCACCAATCAGCAAATAATCATTAGCATTGGACAGGCCTGTGATTGGATTATACCCACGATAATAATATGAAAGTGGAGATGTTGAAGATTTTAATTGATAATTACCATCACCCGCTCCACCAAACATTGGAATCCTTAATAAACTATTAGATGCGTCCCAATCAATATAAACATTAGTTGCATTTGTAGCGGAATCTGCTGCTAAATTTGTTAAACCACCACCATTTCCAGTTATTGAACCACTAATGTTTAATGAACCTGATATTTGTAGAGATGATGTGGTTGCGTATATTACCCCACCATCAATTAGTGTAAATACCCCACCACCATCAAGGCCTGCATTTCCTTGAATACCTTGTGACCCAGATGGGCCTGTGATACCAACTGCACCTTGTGGGCCTGGTGATTTTACTTCAACTATTGCTGTTACGGGTTGGGTAATTTCAATATTCGATGGCAGAGATGTACTTATAACCTCAATTTTATTATTTGAGTTGGTTACAGTTACTTTATTATCAGTATTTGTTATATTTACTTTCTTAGTAGCCATTTATTGTGTTACCTCTTTAGATAAGTTTACCTTACCTTCTAGCAATCTAACCACATATTCAGAATTACCACTACCAGAGTAGATTTCCAAATCATAATGTGCAGTTGTGAAATCCAAAGCAGATGAGGTTACTGCTGAAACATAGATTCCGATTGAACCTGATGATAGTGGTGTACTTCCATTTGAACCACTAAAGTTTAAGCCTGTGTTATCTGATTGTAAGGTGCTTGATAACGTTAAATACACATCAGATGAACCAACGGTTGGTCTAACTTGCAATCTTCCATTATATGAAGTTAAATCCACAGGAATGTTATTAGAATCTTTATATTGTATTTCAAATTGGAGGGTAGCCCCCTGCTCTATTGTAAATGAATATTTTCCAGCTGACATAATTACCTTTGATTAATGTTTATAATAAATATATACAATTTAATATTCTGTTAGTAATCTTAAAATATCATTTAAAGATTCGTGTCTATGGTTATCCCTTAATACAACATCATAGACCCATTTTGAATTTTTTAATTTAGGAACTTCATGTATTGCTGAATCATTCCTGAATTTTAAATCAATTTGTTGTGGGTCACCACATAATATCATAGTAGAACCTTTACCGACACGGCCTAACACCATAAGAAGTTGTTGTTTAGTTAGATTTTGAAACTCATCTACTATAACTATGGAGTTATCAAATGTTCTTCCTCTAAAGTGTGTTAATGATACTAATTCGATTTGCTCCTCCGCCATCATTTTATCTAAAATAGCAGGTTTGTTATAAACCTTCCTCATATTAGATTTAATTGGTACTAGCCATGGCTCCATCTTTTCATCTAATGAGCCAGGTAGAAACCCATTGTCCTCATTTGATACAGTTGGTCTTGTTATTACAATTTTGTTAACGTTTCTTTTAAAAAACATATCCAATCCAACTTGACATGCTAATAAAGTTTTACCACTACCTGCTTGGCCTATGATGAAATTAAACGGATGATTGAGTATTTCTGCTTTTGATGTTTTTTGTTCATCTGATAATGTAATTGAAAATTTAATATTCCCTTTGGGTGGTTTTCTCTCTACGTTCTCTGGCATATGTAATCCTATCTTAAATAACCTTTAGTATAAATATCAAAATAAAGATTATTACAATAGAATAAGGCACAAAAAAAGGGCCTACCGAAGTAAGCCCTTTTAAATTAAGTATAAATTCTATAATCTAATGATTACTGAATTTTGTTTAATGAATCAACATATACTTTACCATAAAATTCACCACGCAACATTTGCTTAGCGTAACGCGTCATAACGCCTTTACGAGGAGTGAAGTTTTTAGGGTCGTATACCAAAGGAGTCATAATAAGTGGAATATATGGTGCATAAACAGCGCCAGTTTCAAGGAATTGATTTCCTCTATAACCCATTAGTATTACGTTCTCTTTCATATAAGGATTCTTATATACAGTAAATCTGCTATTCAAAGCACCAATCTTCTGAACACCGAATGCAAATTGTGCATCACCATTGTCAGCACCACTAGCATAACCTGGAATAGATTCAATTATTGTTGCAACATCTGGAGATACAACTATGAAATTAGCTCCACCTCTAAGTGTTTTTTGATGAATCTTATTAGATACACCAGCAATAACTGTTCCAAGAGTTTGAAACCAAGCTCCCTGATTGAATGAAGATGCTTGTGCAGCAACAGTAGAGTAATCAGCAAATGCTGAACCATTCCACTCACGTCCAACTTGCGTTGACCAATATCCAGTAGTCTTAGCGTCAGTAATCAACATATCTAAGATTTCAAAATCAATCTCTTGTGAGATATATTCTGATAACATAGAAGTTAATTCAGCTTCAGCATCGATTGAATGATAAGCGTTCAAATCTTGTGCAAATTCAGGAGTCCATTGTGCTTTCAACTTACGTGTCTTAGCAACAATTGGTAAACTCTTCATTTCAACATTCAATTCTGGAATATCAACATCGACTTCAGGATTAGCAGTTGAAGTAGCTTCAAAATCACCACGAGTAATATCAGTTGGTTGTTTGTGATACTTAACTGTAATACTATCATTATGTACTGCGCTTCCTTCTACTACAAATCTAACATCTCCACCATCTAATTTAGCGAATTGTGGGAATTGGTCAGAAACATCGTTACCAATTACTCTAAATGCTCTAATACCTTTAAGGTCTAAACCTGGCATAGAAGAAGTAGGAACAGCAATTGTATATACAGTTGGTAGTGTTGCGTTAAACTTTGTATGGTAAGATGAACTAAATGCAGTATCATAATTCCATGTTGCAGCTGATGCAGCTGAACCAGTTGCAAATCTATTTGCAGCGGTATCAGCAGTTGATGAACTGAGTTGAGTTGCAGTAACTTGGTCATTGATTGTATAACCAAATCTACCAGCACCATAAAGTCCACCAGATGCATCTGCAGTAGTATCGGTAACACCGAATACAGAATCAAGTTGTGAATCTTTACCAGCACCTGTTGCAAAACCTGGTTGAGCAGTACCATATTTGAAATCTAGATAAAATACTAGACCTGATGGTAAGTTCATTGGTTGTACAGATACGAAATCTTTAGCAACGATTTCAGAAAAGATACGTCTTACTAATGGTAGAGCTACTCCAGCCCATTCTTCGCCGTTTGCGGCAGTTCCAGTAGCAGATGCTTCTTTTACTAATTGTCGTGCTTGGTTTTCTAAAAGTGTTGCAACGCCAGCTTTTTCAACTTCGTTGTCAATTCCTTCTAAAAGACCAGTTTTTTCCCATTTCCCTGCCAAAGCTCTTGTAGCTTCAGACAATCTAGCGGTATGAGAAGAACCTTCACTAAGGATATTTTTTAAATCCATGTTTATTCTCCGTTTTTCTTTTGTTTAAAAATTAAATTAAACCAGCAAGCTTTTTCCAGCGAGCGGCCATATCGTTACCTTCAGAAATTATTTTCTTAGGTGCAGAACTTTTTGTTGCTTTAGAAGCATAACCTTCTTTAACAACAACTTTTGTTTTCTTAGCTACGTTAAGATTTTCAGCTAATGTTGAAAATACTAACTTAACTTCACGTACTGAAGATGTTCTATCAAAGTTTTCAAGAACTTTTACTTTTTGTCCTTCATTAAGGTCAAATGTTCTGAATAATTTGTTAGTATAAAGTAACTTAGCGTTTAAAAGATTTACTTCATTAATTGTACCTCTTAGAGATTCAATTGTTCTGTAAGCTTCTTCTAATTCTTCAGTTGTATCTTCTTCTTCGCCCATGTCTTCTTCTTCAGATACTTCTTCTTCAGAATCTTCCATTTCTTTCAAAGTTCTAATAACTTCGTCTAAATCGATTTCTTCTTCTTCGTCCATGTCTTCTTCATCGTCCATGTCTTCTTCTTCGTGATACGCTTCTTCAGTTTCTTCTTCTTCAGAATCTTCCATTTCGTTTTCATCTTCAAGTTCTCTAATGATAGATTCTAAATCTAATTCATCTTCGTCCTCTTCAGAATCCATTTCCATTTCTTCTTCTTCAGAATCATCAGAATCTAAGTCCATTTCCATTTCTTCTTCAGAATCCATTTCCATTTCGTCTTCTTCTTCCATTTCCATTTCTTCTTCAGAATCCATTTCCATTTCTTCTTCTTCTTCCATTTCCATTTCTTCTTCAGAATGATACGCTTCTTCGGCTTTTTCAGTTTCTTCACCTTCGTAAGTTTCGTCCATGTCTTCTTCATCTTCAGCTTCTTCAGCTAACTTTGCAGAAATCATAGATTGCAACTTTGGAGTGAATGCCTCTTCTAAAGCCAATTTAGCGTTTGCCATTGCTGTTTCTTTTACAGCCTTAGCATCAGCAATTGCTTCTGATAACAAGTCTTTTCTTGCCATAATTGTTCTCCTAAATTTTTTTGGGGAAATAAGATTATTGTAAATCTTAATATAATTGTTTATATAAAATAACGCTAACCACCTATTGGGAGGTGGTATCACAATTTACAATAAATAGTGTAGTATAAATAAAAACACTAATATTGTACTTATTACTTATCTTCTTGGGCTTTGTGCCATTGAGTTCGTATAGCCTCTTCACGTTTTCTACGTTTAACTGCTGATGGTTTGATGAATTCTCGTCTATCTTTGACTTCATCTAACTTACCACTATCCTTCATCTTACGTTTCCATAATTTGAGAGCTGGTTCAATTTGGCCGTTAACGACTTTTACTGCCATTGCGTTACCCATTACTTCCATATCTTCTCTACGGACTTTTTTAAAGTTACTTTTTCGTTCTTGCATATAATTGTTTTATTAAAAAAATACACCTACCAAACTAATGATAGGTGTATATAAATATTAAAATAAATTTGATAGATAAGACTTTATTAAAGTTTCTTTTTTAATTCGTTAATGAATGGTATATAGTTGTGCTTACCATACTCATCTTTTAAAACTTTAGCTACGGCGTGAGCAAAATCAACATAGGACATACTATCGTCAATTTTTAAAATAGATTTATTAATTTCTTTCGATAATTTATCTGACTCTGTAGATTCGTTTACTGCGTTTTTTGCAATTTCAAAGTATGAGATTTCTTTTTTCATAATTTTATTTAACAGTTAATGCGCTGTATTTTTTATAAAGTTTTACTAATGTATCTCTTAACTCTCTTGTAAATTTCACTTTGTTAGGATTTAAAGATACGTTGTTATCACCTAATAGTGGTAAGAGTCCTGATTTTTGGATTCTATCACCTACTAACTTGTCATTCACAAATGCAATCTTTGCTTCGTTTACTGATTCGTATGTTCCTTCTGATAAATCATCTATACCTTGCTTCATATCTCCAAATAGTTTTCCAAATTGTTTTTGTTGTTTGGAATCTAATTTTTTAATATTCTTTAGATGTTTCTTTACCATAGAAGATAAGTCAACTGAAATGTCTTGTAATATATCTGAGTAATCCATTGTTTTTATCCTATTTTTTATCAAGGCCTTTGGCTTTTGCTTTTAAATCTTTGTACTCTTTTGATTTCTCATCAGCGTGTCTATGCAATCCCCAACGAAATGAAGCTGTAAACAATTTATTGAATGGTAATTTACCATACTTTTTTCCAAATGGTGACATTCTTAACCAATTCAAATATGCTTCAGCCATTTCTTTCGAAAGTTTAATACCTTCTACTTCTTTAGTTTCACCATCAACTACTGATTGTAATAAGTTTTTAGCTGATACTCTTGCTTCAGTTACTGATTTATCTTCTTCAGATTCATTTACTTTGTTATTCTTAACTGAATCCAACATATCTTTAGCCGATACTTTCATCTTCATTAACTTTGATGATGGTAGTTCACCGAATCCAAATGATTCGTTTAGTAAGTTTTTTAATTTTATCATTGAGTTTCCTTCGTTTGTTATTTCCATCATTTTCTTAGCTTCAGCTTCGATTTCTTTTTTGATGTTGGATGGTATCTTTTTATCTAAATATTTTATTTTACCTTTGTTATCAATGTGGGCTACATTTTTGTAATCACCATTTTCTTCTTCAGCTTTGTTATAAATAGTTAATCCGTTTCCTTTACGAGCCATTCCGATATCGTACTTTGCTTCGTTAACTACTGATTCCATAAATTGCTTACCAGTACTTTTATCAATTTTAGTTTTTTTAACTTTTGTATCTGGTATGATATCTAATTTTGCATTAGCTATACGTTTTTTCATTTTAAAATCATCCAACATATCTTGTGTCAAACCACGTGATACGATTTCTTTGGTTTTGGGATTTATCAATGAATATGTGGTAGAATCTTCGTTAACTACTGATTCATCAACTGCTGGTTTGATTGCCAACATACCAACTTTTGATTTAGGTACTTTTAGTTTTTTAATTGCTAATAGTTTTGCGTTGTAAAGGTCTTTAGCTTCAGATTTTTTAATTTCTAATTTATTACCTTTATGGTCAATTGCAATCCATCCGGCCATATCTTCGTTTACTGATTCAGTTTTTGGAAAAGACGATGATACTTTAGCCTTTTGTTTATCATTAAGCTTTTCCCATGGCTTTTTAAACATTTCCTCTGATTTACCATGAAGTTCTGAATTACCATAATGTGGGGGTAATACGTCTCTACCATTATAGTATGTTTTAGTACCTGGCCTTGCTTCAGTAACTACTGATTCACTCATACTTAATATTGCTTTTTTCTTTTTCAACATTAGTTTAAGAAATAATTCTACCAATTTACCATTCTTATCATCAGTCATACGATGTGGTCTACCAACAAAATCTTGTCCGATACCATCCATCTTACCTGAACGTTGAAATTTAATAGTTCCTGATTGTGATTTAATTGCAAAGTCACCCATGCCTAAATGTACAAGCTCTGAATTTGGTAATACACCTTTACTGTAGTTTACAAAGTTACTATCTACAATAGTTTGATTTCCAACTCTTTCGTAGTGACCTACATCCTTACCTTCTTTTAGTATATCAGTAAGGTTCATTGATTCTTTTGTGAATTCTTTTGCGTTTTCTTTATCGTCTTTATCAACACCTTTAAGTGGGTATGTCTTTCCATCTACTTCAAATGAATCACTTCCAGCTGCAATTGCTTTTGCTCTTGCTGCACCGAATTCGTTACCTTCTTCAATTTCACTATCATCAGTTTCATTGATTTCGTAATACTTTCCTAATGTTTCACCGATTTCATCATAAGATGATTCTAATCGTTGTTGTAGTGTTGCAACTTCTCTTAAAG
>Ga0208643_1002088_pt1 | contig 10251 bp, 9 predicted proteins | sample VirMetDEL_Nov_12_FD_184516 | JGI IMG/M metagenome (GOLD analysis project Ga0208643, IMG submission 184516) | Aqueous microbial communities from the Delaware River and Bay under freshwater to marine salinity gradient to study organic matter... | ecosystem: Environmental > Aquatic > Marine >... | reverse complement strand
AGCATCTTGAAAAGTTTCAAGCATTTCAACTTGAACTAATGTATCTTGGTTTGTCCTTCTGAATTGAAGCGTATCACCATCAACCGCATCCCTTAAAAAAGTAATTGTTATTTTTGATAGTGTGGCGCTCATTGATTAAAAGATTAAATTTTCATTCGCTTTTATGAATTCAAATTGTTCGGTTTTTTCTTTATAGCTACGAAGATAACCAGTTTCTACTTCTCCGCGCTCATTTATCCATTGAAATTTGAAATACCAATTTGGCACCTCCTCTAATTCCCCGTTTATCATAACAGGAGTTGTTCCTGTTATTAACCTCCTTAACTCTGCTGATTTAGGGTGTTTAAATTTAATTATCTCAGGCAAAAATCTTGGTCGCTCTAGGTTTTTAACAACCTCTGGAGCTGATTCAATCAATAAAAAACTTTCTCCAATATATTGAGTCGCTAAATTTATATTTGATCTCGCTTCTGATAATATGAATAATTTTTCTTGCAACTTTGCAACATCCATCCCGGTTCTTAACGACCATCCGTGCCTTTTAAATGAACGCTTTGGCGTAAACTTCCAGCTTTGATATGTGTCTGGACTTGATATTCCAGTTGGTTCTCCCTGTAAAACATCTTGCCAAACTTTTTGATTATACGCTGGAAATGTTACGTCTGGATTCTGTATTAAATCTAAATACCAAATATCATTATCACCTTGCATATCTTCTTTCGGGTTAAGGTATGCAGGTTTTCTCCTTATAATTTCTCGCCCATAATCATCACTTCTTATTTTTGAAATATTTATATATTTTTTTTCTGTTTTTCTTAAAGGTGTTGTAAACTTTGAAAGAACATTTGGCTCATCCAATCCGACTTCATCTTCATAATCACCACCTTTTGCACATCCAAATTCACAAGCTGAAAAAAACAAAGAATCCTCAACCTCTCTTGTAACCTCATTAACTTGTGTCGGAAGCACAACGACGACCCTCTCCTGATAAAAATATTTTAAATCCTCAAACCTCAAAACATCCTCACCATCTCTTTTTTCAATTCCTACGCCTATATTAAAATTGGCTTGCAATGAAGTAATTAAGTCTTTCATACTAATTGATAGTGATTTGTATAAATCGTGACTATCTTTTGTAAACCTACGAACAGAAAGTCCGTGAATCAAACCGACAAAACCGTGCTCTCCTGTTTCATAAAGTGAATAGTCTTGGTACTGTGTTATTTGTCCCGATGACGGGGGAAGCTGAATGAACTTTCTTCCAAATAACTTAGAATAAAACTTCTTTCTTTTCCCAGTTATAATTTCCATAAGTCTAGAAGCAACTTCGTTCACAAATGAAAACTTAACTTTTTCGTCTGATTCTTGGGTGTATGAAGAAACTTCAGTTAGTTCAACGTCCCAGTTTTCCACCTGATATGTAACGTCAAAATTCGGATAGTTATCATCCTCATCCCAAGCGTCAATAACAAAACCCATTGAGTAAGCATAGTTATACGGCATTCCCATTGGTATAGTTATAGTTTCGTTTATTTCGATAGGAAAAACGTTCTCTCCCGGCAACCCAATATTAAACATTTCCCAATCAGCAACCCTGCCGCCTGGTGTTCCAAAAATACCAGCCGGACTATCAGGCATTTTATAACCATATCTTGGATCAAATTCGTGTTGTTGTATTCTAAAAAACACACTTCCATTTAAAGGCTGTCCGTCAGCTAAAGTAAACGTAGCTTTAATATTCATTTTTATTTTTAGAGAAGATACTATATTCCTTTCAGTAACATCTAAATCAGTGTAAAACATATTAGACTCCCAAGCAAAACCATCCGATGTATCAAACATATGATTAACGCATTCAACGTGCCTTTTAAAACCTTTGTTTCCAAATTCAACGGGCATAGTAATCCTGTCTAAATGCCCATACTTAAACCTAGTTAAAAACCCTGCATCTGTTAATTCTTCAGGAGGAGTGTTAAAAGTGTTTGAGTGAATACCTGTATTGTCATAATCTCTTTCCCTTAAATATATTTCATTGAATTGAATATCAGACAAATCCTCTTTTGATTCTCCGTAGGCTGTATTGCTTAATCCAGCATCTATACTACTCATTCTTTCTATTTCAAAAGCATCTGATTCGTGAGATTTTAGAAGCTGCTCGAGTTCATCAGAATTAAAGTTTAAAGAAATTTTATTACTTTTTTCCTTCATTGTAAGAAAGTCTCCAATACCCCTATATACTAATTCCCATTTAACTCCGCTTTCTGCCGTCTGACCTGTTAGTGTTTTATAATCATCAACTAAACCAACCTCAAATTTTAGCAAGTATAGGTTCGCGTTTATTCCGCCAAGCGTATAAGTATCTAAAATAAAATCTCTCGCTTCTTTTTCAAATTCTAAAGCATCAGTGAACTCGGTAATAATTCCGTGGTACTTTTTATTTCTGACAATTTCAAGTGCGCCATTATCCCAATTAATCGGCTCCTGATCTAATTCAAGTATTTGTTCTTGTTCTCTTTGTAGAACAAAAAGAACATTGTCATTGCGTTCAATTCTAATTTCACCCATTTAACTCCAGTTTTGCATTTTATCCCTGTAACTATCAATTTTATTAAGAACCGTTATTCGATTGTTTATCTTAGCTTTTGTGAATCCTTTTTCAATAGATCTTTCAATCCCCACATACATTTTTTCAAAGTCTTTTTGATTAATTAATTCACCGCCAAGCAATCCAGACAGAAGCATTGAATTTTTAGTAAGTGATTCATAGTCTTTATGAATAATATCTCCCTTTTTCAAATCCACAATAGCATTAGAATCCTTTGCAGTTAGTATAGAACCGTCTCTTTCAACGTACTCTAAATTACCACCGTCATTGATTAAAGCCTTACCATCGTACTTCATTTCACCACCTTTAGCAAATGAAGGTATTGGGGTCGCAACAATTGTCGCTAATTCAATCGCGGCTATCGCTGCGGTAATAACAGCCAATGCAATTCCAACTCCCGGACCTGCTGTTAACGCGGCTGAAACCGCAACGGCTGTATTTATAACCGCCTGTTGTATTGCGATGGCTTTTTGAAACTTCGCTTGTTTTATCTGCTCTTTCTTTTTCTTTTCCTCTAATTGTTTTTTACGTAATTCTTTATTTCTTTCAATAATTTTTGTTTCAGCTTCATCGCCTTTAGCAAGTTCTAAAAGCCTATCGTACTTTTCTTCATTTTTAGCGATTTCCTCATCTATCTGACTAATCCTAGCTTCAAAAAGAGAATCTCCCAATCCTTGAATTGAACCAAGAATTTCACTGGTTTTTGTCGCCCAATTTTCCCAAGCACCTTGCCCGGTGTAAAGTTGTTCTTCTAAAGTTTTAAAAGTTTCTTTTGTCTCCTCTAAACCGTCAATTTGTTTCCGATACATTTCCTTAACAGTGGGATCGGAGGAAAGTTCTATTAGCTTTTTTCTGTAATCAATTTGCCTTTGAATTTCAATGTTTAAAAAATCAAGGCGTATCTCATCTAACTCTTGAAGCGCTCTTTTTTCTATCGAACTACCTTTAGCGGTTAAGGCGATTAATTTTTCCTGCGCACCTACCCTCTCCTGCACTTCTGCAGCTAAAAGACTTCCTTCGTTCGAAAAATCTTTATCAACGTTTTCCCTTGTTGTGTTTCTGTCGTAGCTTTTTATTTCATTTATATTATTTCGATGTTTTATTGCGATTTTAATTTCCTCAGCGTTATGTTTGTCTTGCGCGGCTTTCTCTGCTATATTTCTTTCCTTGATTTGATCATTCCATTTATCTGAACCTTCATCAAATATATCCTCCTTATCATTCCACTTTTTTAATTCCGCTTTAAGCTCTGCATCATTTGCAGTTAAAGCATCTTCCAACTGCATATTAGCTATAATACGCATATCAATAACCGTCTGCTCTTGGATAGACTTCCTTTGTTCTGAACCAGAAAATTCTACATCAGCAAGCTCCTTATTTAATCTTATTTGCTCTTGTAATTGAATTATTTGAGCCTCGTGATTTGGAACGTAAGGTTTTGCTAATTTAACTTCTCTTTTTCTTCCTGTTCCATCTGTATCATCTGTGATTACCGGCTTCCCTTTTTCTAACAATCTATTGTACTCCTTGATCATTTGAGTTGAAAAAGTAAAAGACGCTTTATTTGTTTCTAGTTGTTCTTCTAAAACTTTTAAACGCTCTTTTTCTTTGCTTGTTAATTCATCAAGAGTACTCCCTGTACTTGGAGCCAAACCACCAACTAACTTTCCTAATCTTTTTTCTGCTGCACCAGATTTAAGAGCGTCTAATTCGGCTTGGTCTTTATCGATCAGGGCTTTGAATTTATTGTAAACCTCAATCTCTGCATTCATTCTCGATTGAGCGTGCAAGACTCCTTCGCTTGCCTTCAACTCTCTTAAATCATCTAATTTTTTTTGAGCCTTTCCTTCTTCTACAAGAGCCTTCATTCTTGCATCACTTCCAACAGCAGTCGATCTAGTTATTAGTTTTTGAATCTTTAATAAACCATTAAGCCTTTTTTCCGTTTCTTTTAAAACGCCCATTTCTCTTAATCTATCTTCAATCCTACCGCTTATAACTTCACGAGCGCTTTTACCATAAACAGCCTCCGATGTTCTTCTGGCAAGTTGGTCGTATGTTTCAAGAAAATTTGTAAGAGAGTTTATAGCTTTTGTTATAAGTTCCATTGTGCCTCCAATAGCTCTACTTATAACACTATCGCCTTCTGAAATTGTTAATACAAATCTATCCCAAGCTCCAGACATTTTCCCAACCCCTGTCGCAAGATTATCAACTGATTTTAACGCTTCAATACCATACGCTTTTTCTAACGCTACGGCAAATTTTGGTAATGCAACAGAGGATAAGACTTCCCCTTTCTTCATCATCTTATCAAGTTGATTCATCGTAATACCCAACGCATCTGCCATAATACCCATCGCACCCGGCAATCTTTCTCCTAACTGCCTACGTAATTCTTCAGTAGTTACTTTTCCTTTAGATAGCATTTGTTCTAATGCTAAGTAAATTCCGCGAAGTTCATCAGTTCTTAGTCCTAATACAGCAGAAGCCTTTGTAACACTTCTAAATATATTTTCAGTTTCAATTAATGTGATTCCGGAGTTTTTTGCAGCTGCCCTAAATTTTAACCATCGCTCTGTCGTAACTGATAATTTTGCTCCAAACTTATCATTAAGCTCTATAAGGAAACCCATAGCATCAATATTTTCTATCCAGTTTCCTCCAGAAATTTTATCTAATGCGTAACCAAGGCTTTGAAATTTGATTGTCAGATTTGTAATACTTAATATCGCTTTCCCTGTTAATGCTATAACTCCCGCAATGCCTAAAGCGCCAAGTAACATTCTAAAACCAACTATCATTGATCCCATTCCTACGCTTGTTTTTTTCGCCGCATCTCCAAATTTCTTCGTAGAAGCTGACGCTTTTTTTGTTTCCTTGTCAACTTTTTCCATCGCATTTGCGTATAAATTTGCAGTACGTTTGACTTTATCTAATTCTTTTTTTAGTGCTGAGAGTTCTGATTGTAGCTGTCCTGTTGTGGTTTTTACGCTTTTAATTGCATTAGACATAATACCGAATGACTCGGTAGAAGCTGTTGCAACTCCTTTAACTGTTGTAGTGACTTTATCTAATTTAACAATTAAAGCGTCTAAATCACCAAGTACCTTCGTTACGTTTATATTAATTTGAGCCATTTGCTTCCGATTTAGTTTTACAAATATCTTCTAAGTTAACCCACCTTAAAACAGATGTTTTTTTCGTGTCAATTTTATAGCCAGTCTCTAAGTATAGTTCCAAAGATAAAGCTCTTTTGTCTAAGTCGAGTAAAATATTTCCTTCCTCTTTTTTTTCTTCTGTCTTGTATTTAGCCTTGAAGTTTGATTCCATTATCTTAAGCCTATTTTTCAACCCAAAAAGGCTCGCTATCATTTTTTTAATTTGTGGAGCAATTGGTTCGTTTTCATTGAAAAACAATCCTTTTATTTTGCCAAGAGAAATAAGTATTTCAATTTGTTTATACTCTCTGTACATAGTCAGCAGTTCTGTTCCTATTGAGTATCTTGCGCTTAATTCCATTATTAAAAAAAGTTCTTTTTCCCTGCGTAGCATTTTTTTACTAGCAATAAGTCCCTTATACTCTTTTTCAATCGTGTCGAATACGCTTTTAAGTTCCAAGTTGTTTTTTTGCTCAATCAGATTATTTTCATCTTCGTTGAATTCTTTAATCAAAAACCGGTACTCTTTTTTTTCTGAAACACACACAAAATTATAAATCGGCAATTCAGCACAAGTTTTATAAATTTTCATTTAGATATTTATTTGATAGTCGTTAATTACTTTTACCATTGCTTCAAACTCTGGCTCTATTTCTTCTGAAAATAAATAGTTAATTTCATCTTCTGTTAATTCAAGTATTGCTGATCCGTACCATTCATCGCTTGTAAGTAATCCAGATTTCCAATCGCTTGAAATTATATCAACCTTGCCTTTATTAACTAAGACTTTCATCCCCTTATAAAAACCACCTTCAAATTTTAACGTTACGTGGCTTGTGGTTAATCCCCTGTTTTGCCTTGCGTTTGTATGCCTAAGTGAGTATGTGCCAAGCCATTTACCGTTTCCATCGATACCTTTATTTTCAAGCCTAGTCTGTAAAGTTTTTATAATCCACTTCCCATTTTTAGCAATAGCCAAATCAATCTTTTTTTCAAGACCATCCCTAAACCTCCTAACTGCGCTTGTGTATCCATCAATCGTTGACATAAGTACTTTATTTTAAAAAACGCCTTACCAATAAGATGATAAGGCGTTCCCTACTATTAACAACAAATCAATTCTTATGTAGCAATGATTTCTACCGTAACTGATCTAAACAATACTCCTAAAACGTCCACCACTGAACCTGTTGGTTGAATTGTTTGTTTTAAATCAACCGTAATTACATCGGTAGCAACAAAAGCCGTAACTGTTAAAGCATAGTCGCCACTTGGCGCCATTACAGATGCAGTAACAACATTTTCAACTCCATTAACAGTAACGTAGAAGTCCGCTTCGTCTAACCCTTCAACTGTTGAGTTGTTATCAGATGATAACAACGCTCTTACATTAAGTTCAGTTCCTGCCGGTTGGCTTCCAATGAAAGACAAATTAACTCCATTAACAAGAGGAATTTCCTCAGGAACAAAATCCAATGTGTCTGCGTGAACAATCACATAGTTTCTATCAAATTGAAGTCTATCCAAAAATTGAACAACTAAAGATTTTGATTCCGCATCTCCGCCTTTAGCCTTACGTTTTGTAAGTTCTGGCGTTACGTGTCCGGCTTTGAAACCTCCATAAGTGCCGTCTGAATTCTGAACCATCATCCAGTTTCCTTCATCATCAATGATAGCAAAGTCCAAAGACTTGTAGCTTTCTAGTTGAGAAAGTTGACGGTAGAACTCGTGCCCTTCTTCAAACGTAAGTTTGTATTCCGGTAAACCTTTAAGGTTAATCCTTTTCTCACCGCTTGAATTTGTAGAGTACGAATCCTCTCCAGACATATCTTCAAACGAACTGGCTCCAATTATTGGAATGACCTTTCCGCTTTGAATAAACGGTGTTAGATACGCAACCGTAAGCTCATCGCCTGGTTGAATCTTAAATCCTTTTTTGAAAGCAACGAAGTGTTCTGGCGTTCCAAATAATGATAAACATCCAAGTTTACCAGTATTAGGGGTTTCGCCACCACTACACGCTTTTTTATTTGCAATTTCCCCGATTGGGGTAACAATGATCTCTTTAGCCATTATCTTATCCTTTTAGTTTTTATTAATAAATCGTAAGTAGATTTGCTTGTGGTTTTAAAAACCTTTCCAAACTCACCCCTTTCGTTATATATAGTAAAATCCTTGTTGGCAACGCCCTCATAGGTTTTTACTGATTTTTTTTCCTTTTGCTCGTCTTGTTCTTTTTTCATAATTAAACTTTTATAGCTTTTAAACAATCATCTGTAATTCTAATATCAAATTTCATTCTTAAAGCATCCCAAAGGAAAGTGCCTGCGCTATCTCCTCCGTCTGAATAGTTTGGATGCTTTTGAACCTCATAATCCCAATTAAGGTTGGTAATAGACGCTCTTTTAAATAAAAGTGATATGTTATCATACAAAGGTATTAACAGTTGGTTAAACGTGGTCTTTAACCTCTCACGATTCTGCATTGACGCATTAGATTGTACCGCCAATACCAAAACCATTCCTTTCACATCAACAAAGTGCTCGCTGTGCTGTTCAGAATAAGGGTAAAGTAACCAAATCAAAGGGTAAGGACTTTCGCTATTTTGCTTTCCTTTTAGAAAAGCATTTAACTCAATTCCATCGCCATAACCAAAAGTTGGATTAAATGAACCTTCTGAATTTATTCCTGCCATTGCCGGTAGGTATGTAAACATCTCGTCCAATCTTTCTTCAACTTTTACCATTAGATTCCAAATGTATTAATTTCTCTTCCCCAATTCTTAGGAGTAAACTTAGCATAAGTATCCTCCGCAAGTGAGTTAGAATCGTTAATAAATTTATACAAACAAACTTCTTCGTTTTCATTAAGGTAGTCAATTCCTACAACTGTATCATAACTTACATAGACATTCGGGGTTACACTAGAACCTTGAACTAAATCTACAAATCGGTTCCACGCCCTTACGGCTTTTTCACCATTGTAAATTCTCTCTGCATTTTTTGTTTTCAGTTGTTGGTTTCCGACATCAGAACGAGTTACGTTTGCGTTTCTTTCTTCAAAGAAATAAACATAATTCGCTAAAAAACTCCTATCATAGACATCGCTTGATGCTAAAGATTTAGTGCGAATACCTTTCCATACTAATGTTTCTGTCGAGTCATTAGGATCGGTATAAGAAGTCTTGCCGTTTAACAGCTCATTCCACTTAGCATCCGCACCAACCTTTAATCCATTTGTTTGAGTAGAGTCCAATTTGTCAATAAACTCTAAAGCAAGAGTAACTCCTAAGCACTTAATTAGACAATCGCGCGTATAATCATTTATAAAGTCGCTGATCTGGCTCTCAACACCTAAAACGGCATCGCTTGCTCCAGGCATTGCGTGTGGCAAATATAATTCGCCTTTAAAATAACTATTCGTGATTATCATAACTATTGCTTAAAAATTAATCCTTAACCTCGTCTGGCTTTGCTTTTTTAGGAATGTACTTCTCAACCTTATCAAGAATTTTTACAAATCCTTTTTTAGCAAGATTGTCAGCGATTTCCGCGTGACGGACTTCTTTAGTCCCTTTTACATTTGAACCTAAGTCCTTAATGTATTCAACATTTACAAAACCTTTTTTCTTTGTACTCATTACTAGATTGTTTTAAAAGTTAATTAAAAATTACGCTGCGGTTATCGCTGCTTGAACAGTTGCAATATCGTCATAAACAAAGGATGTTAAGTCTAAGTTTTTAATGTACGCATAGAAACGAGACTCTCCTACCATTGTGAATTTGTTTGTGATTAACTGATTGTCAATCCATCCAATTCTAATGCTGAAAGGTATGTAATCTACAACGTGCATTTTAGACATATCCGCAACAAAAATCTTACCTACGGGAATTTCACTCCAGGGCATAATTGTAATACCTCCGATACGAACTTGTGAAAATAACCCCGCTTGTGGGTAAAGAGGTAGTCCGTTTCCGTCTTTCGCTCCAACCAACTTAACAAAAAAGTCGATAGGGTTTATTAAAACAATATTCGGCTTGTACGGTGCTTCTTCTGCGAAGTTTCTTACAACATAAATATCGGTTATAATTGCATTAACAACATCCATAAAGTTTGATGTTCCTGCTGGAAATACATCAACCATATTTGTTCCAATAAAAACACGAGAAGCAACTGTCGCGCCTAATGGGTTTGCTCCTGTTCCTGTGCCAAAATAAATACCATTCACTTTTTTAAGGTCGTGCTTTTGCATTAAGTATGTTTCGGCAACTGACTTAAGTCTAGAAACATCTTGAACTGATTCCTCTGTTAAGATTTCATATCCTGCTGATTTCACAGGGGTAGCAAATCTATTAACCCAATTAAAATCAATTTGAGGTTTTGCGTCTCCCTCTGCTGTAAAAGCGTAATCGCCATCTTTAGGTGTAAGTTCAGAATAAGTGTAAACCGGCTGTCCTGTTTTACTTCTGGTGGCTAAGTTCAATA
>Ga0208643_1002084_pt1 | contig 10266 bp, 15 predicted proteins | sample VirMetDEL_Nov_12_FD_184516 | JGI IMG/M metagenome (GOLD analysis project Ga0208643, IMG submission 184516) | Aqueous microbial communities from the Delaware River and Bay under freshwater to marine salinity gradient to study organic matter... | ecosystem: Environmental > Aquatic > Marine >... | reverse complement strand
ATTCGTGAAGTCCCGCCTGTGGCCCAGGACGATTGGGGTCATATTATTTCTTGCTTGCTCGCGAACCGCTCGTGACCTTACGCTTGCTGGCTCGCTCGCTCGCACGCTTGTCGGCTTGTGCTCGCTCGCTCGCTTCAAATTCTTTTCGCTGCTTTTCTAGCGCTTTGTAATAAGTGGGATGTTTCCAGTCCATTTTTAGTGTTTACCATAACAGACGTTAGCTGTCGACCTATCCCAGCAAGCCCGGCAATCTTTACACTGGCCGCCCTGCTTGGGAGCCGGACAGGTCGAAACCTGCCCGCTTGTCACGGTCGACGTCCAAGGCCAAAAATTGACTGGCCCCTGGTCCACCATGTGAGAAGACATACGAATTATTAAATTTTTTGGAACTGTTGCCGGGTCTATATCTTTTAAGAATTGCGCCTCGCGCGTTGGCATCCAGTGTTTTGTCTCAGGTGTAAGCTCGCACACTCTAAAGATTTTTTGAAGGTGGACAGGGTCCTGGATATCTCCGGCATCATGCCACCTAAAATATTTTTGTCTTATGATTTGCGCCACCATGGCCGCGATCCAGCGCTGATCCTTGAGCGCTTCGAGTCTTACATATTGCGCGTCTTTAATTGCTGGGTATCTTGTATAATTTCCCTTGAGCGCATAACAACTAGCGCAAACACTGCCTTTAATTTTTCGGAGCTTGCTGCCGGTTTTGCATTCCCAAGCCGGCAGGCTATAGGATAGTCCGGGCATTTTACTGGTCCGGGTTAACGAACCAGTAATATTTTTTGCTTCTTTAATTTTCATGACGTAATCATGTATTGTATAAAATACATGATTTCAAAAATTATAATTGTTTCTAATATTGACATTATTATTTTGCCTCCACTTCAGGGAACGGGACCCCTTCAACGCTGTCCGCGGTCATTTGATATCTAGAAAATATTTTATCTGATTTTTTTTTATACTCTTCAAGTATATCTATTCTAGAAGATTGTAAATCTACAAACGTTTTTAATAGTTTGCAAGTTTCAACTAGTTCTTTCATTGTTTCGGTTGTACTCATTTTTTTGCTCCTTGGTTTGTTTGTGCTGGTTTGAGTTTTTTAATCCGGATACCAGCAAACGGGATATAATTAAAGATAACATATATTCCCATATGATCAACTAATTAAATTAAATAAATAAAAATAAACTTCTTGACTGTTATGGGATTATATGCTACCCTTGGCCGGTGGCTGGGGATGGTGGTTAGTACCTACCATATTCCTGTTCGCGGGCGGGCCCACCCCAAAAGAGAAAAAATAAATAAATAAAAGATTTGACAGCTTTTAATTATATTGATATAAATTCCCATAATATAAATAAACAATAGGAGTGAGAATGACAAAACCACTAATGCAAAAATGGCAACGGGATCACTTTGTTTCCGAGCTAAATGAAACATATAACCCTTTAATTCAAGCCGCAGAATTAAAGATCAAAGCACTTGAAGCAGAAGCGATTGAGGTTGCAGAAAAAAATCTGGCAGATGAGATAGGGGCAACGCCTATAATTGAAGAGCTACAACTGGCCATCGATACTGTTAAAAGTAAAATGAGTAAAGCCGCCAGGTTCTTTAATAAAACCAAACAAGCCAAAAAAGATATTAACTATAAGTTTAAAGAAAAAGACTTTGGTTTATCTAGTTATGGAAATAGGATCACGCCCGAGGATTGCTGGGAGCAAATAAGAGACTGGGCCGGGGAATATGCAAGACAGCAGATCAATAAAACTAAAGAAGGCAAGATCTTAAAAATGCTGGAAGATAATAAAAAGGTTTCCTATAAAGAAATAATGGAAGCAGGAAGCCCGGACAGTTTAAAAGATAAACTTCAAAACAATCTTAAAAAGGATGGATTGAGCTGGAGCAAGGAAGTTAAGGCACTTCCACCAATAGATGAAACTATAAATTAATAGTTGACATTATGGGACAATCCATGTTAGATTGTCCCATAACAAATAAAGGAGTGAGAATGACAAAACAATTACAATTAGATTTAACAACTAATGATAACACTTGCAAGGATTGCCATAGCTTTACAAAGCAGGATGAGTGGGCAAATTATGAAGCGCGAATTTGTATTGATTGTAATAGTGTTAATGAGCAGGATGCGTGGGAAGATTATCAACAACGGAAGGCGGACATAATGCAACCTTAGAACGTATGCACTAACAACATACACTATCCCACATTATCCCATGCAATAACTGCATAGCTCGCACATATTCCTGTGCGCGGGCGGGCCCACCCCAATCGCGGTGCGCGTGCCTTATTCCTGTTTGCGGGCGGGCCCACCCCAGAGGGGTCCCTACCGGTTTGCATGTATCTATAAAAACAAACCCCCCACCACCCCTTTTGCGTAGGAGTCTCTAAATAATTTAGTATATAAGGTTGGATTTAGACATAGACATGGTATAAAATCAAAATGAGAATAAAAGGGTGTTAAAAAAATATTACAAAAAAATATTACAAAATTTTTTATGGATGAAGACAAACTAAACAGATTACCTCCTGACGTTAAAAAACAATTTTTAAAACTTGCACTAAAGCTCTCTGAGAAAAAAACCAAATCCAAGGTCCACGATGATTTCTTAACTTTTGTCAAACACGTATGGCCTGAATTTATTGAAGGTAGGCACCACAAAGAAATTGCTTCAAAATTTAATGATATTGCAAATGGTAAAATAAAAAGACTAATTATAAATATGCCACCTCGGCACACAAAATCTGAGTTTGCATCTTTTCTTCTTCCTGCATGGATGGTGGGCCGTCGACCGAATTTAAAAATTATCCAATCAACTCACACAACCGAACTCGCGATCCGCTTTGGACGTAAGGCTAAGACTCTTATGGATTCCGAGGAGTACAAACAAGTATTTCAAACTAGACTAAGAGAGGATAGTCAAGCGGCTGGTAAGTGGGAAACTGAACAGGGCGGTGAATATTATGCAGCGGGTGTTGGATCTGCAATCACGGGCCGTGGAGCGGATTTACTTATTATTGATGACCCGCACTCTGAGCAAGATGCATTAAACATGTCAAGCATGGAACGTGCTTATGAATGGTACACATCAGGTCCACGTCAGCGTCTGCAGCCAGGCGGAACTATTGTAGTTGTAATGACAAGATGGAATATGAAAGATCTAACAGGGATGCTATTAAAAAATCAAAAAGGTTTAAAATCTGATCAATGGGAAATTATAGAATTTCCTGCAATCCTACCAAGTAATAAACCTGTATGGCCAGAGTATTGGAAACTTGCAGAATTAGAATCTGTTAAAGCTTCACTATCTTTAGGTAAGTGGAACGCGCAGTGGATGCAAAATCCAACTAGTGAAGAAGGCTCATTAATTAAAAGAGAATGGTGGCGTAAGTGGGAGCGTGATTATATTCCAAAACTAGAGCATGTTATACAATCCTATGATACTGCATTTTTAAAAAAAGAAACGGCAGATTACTCTGCTATTACTACTTGGGGTGTATTCCATGAATCCGATGACGCCGCTCCAAACTTAATTTTACTCGATGCAATAAAAGAAAGACTAGAGTTTCCAGAACTACGTAAACTAGCTAAAGAACAGTATGATTATTGGAAACCCGAATCGGTGATCGTGGAGGCTAAGGCTTCTGGATTACCACTAACTTATGAGTTGCGAAAAATGGGTATACCTGTTATAAATTACACACCTAGCAAAGGTAACGATAAACATGCTAGAGTTAACGCTGTGTCCCCTCTCTTCGAGAGTGGCCAAATTTGGGCGCCGGACGAAAAGTTCGCAGAAGAGGTGATTGAAGAGTGTGCAGCATTTCCTTATGGAGATCATGATGATTTGGTGGATAGTATGACACAAGCGGTAATGAGATTCCGACAAGGAGGATTCGTTGGCCATCCAGAAGATGAGCAAGATGAAGTTTCAATACCACACAACAGAACGTATTATTAATGGACGAAGAATATAAACAATCAGACATTAGCAAAGAAGTCGAAAGACTTATGGATGAAGAAGGCTTTACATTTGGTGAAGCTGTAAAACAAGCTATGGCTGAAGGTTACAAAGACGGTGGCCTGATGATTGCAATTCAAAGATTTGCACAAGGTGGCGGCATAAATTCTATGATGCAACCTCGACGTGGTTTAGTAAATGCACCTGGAGGTTATGCAGGTGAAGGAGAAGAAATTCTTACTGTACAAGATATTTTTGAAAGAGACACTCCATTAACAGAAAATTTATTTGGATTATCAGAAGGTTTTACTTTAAGCCCTATTACACTGCTTAGAAGATATATGGCAGAAAAAGAATTAGAAAAAGAAAAAGAAGAAATGGATTCAGAACTACCTATGGATTTTGCACAAGGTGGCGGCGTAGGTTCTTTAATGCAACCTAAACGACAAGGATTGTTTATGGGCGGTTCGCCTTTAACAGGTGAAGCATTGGCTATTTATAATTCTATGAACTCATATGGTTATACTGATCAAGATATTGCAGATAAACTATTATCATTAAATTTATATACACCTCCAGGAACTACACCACCTCCAGGAACTACACCACCTCCAGGAACTCCACCACCAGGAGGCAATAACGGCGGTAATGGTGGCGGAGACGGTGGAGCTGGTACAACTATTACTAAAAAAACTAGAAATAAATTAATAGATGAAGGTATTGCTGCTGCAAATGCAGATAAAGGAAATTTAACGTTAGAAGAAATAACAGCAATGAATGACTTATCTGGTCAAGAAAGCATGAGAGGTCAGATAACTCCTACAACTTCTGTACTAAAAGAAATAATTTCATCAGACAAACCTAACATGTTAGATATTGCAGGAACTGAATTACCTGTTAATGAAGATATAATTGACAGAGCAAATATTACAAACGATCCAAGAATAGTTTCTGAAGAATTAGGAATTACAGGATTTGGTAAACCTAACATGAGAGATATTGCTGGAAATGAAATAGCTGTTAATGAAAATTTTATTGACAGAGCAAATATTACAAACGATTCAAGAATAGTTTCTGAAGAACAAGGATTAGTTGGAGGAATTACAGACAGAAACAGAGGTCAAATAACTTCAACACCAAAAGGTGGTATTACAACAATAGATAGACCAAACATGAGAGACATTGCAGGTCCATCTACAACTATAGATGGATCAATATCAATTGAAGATCTTTCTAAACCAAGTAACATAGGTGACTTTAAAGTTACTACCGCACCAGATTTAACAAATCCATCAGGAATATTAAATGCACCTCCAAGTATTGGACTTGCTCAAGATCCAGATGTAGAAGATCCGTTTGGTGGTAAGTACACTCCTTCTTTTGAAGAGAAAAAAGCTGCTGAAGGAATACTAGAAGGTTTATTAGAAAAGGCTGCAAACTTTAGTCTTTCAGATTTAAAAACAATAGGTACAAACTTTTCAATTAACAAAGCACTTCAAACTTTAGGATTTGCTAATATACCTTCGTTCTTAGGTACAAAAGCTATTACTACAGGATTTGATTATTTTAAAAATAAACAAGTACAAAAAGAAATTAAAAAACAAGCTGCTGCAACACAAAATAGAAAAGAGACTAGAGAAATACAAGCTAGAATAGATGCAGCAGAGAAAAAACGACAAGAAGATATTGCAAAAAGAGACGCTACAGCTGCCGCTAAAAAAGCAGCTAGTGAAGGTAGAGCTTATGACTACTCAGGTAGATCAAATCAATATGGAACTCACACTTCAACTATAAGCAAAGAAAAAGCTCAAGACAATCAAGATAGAGGAAGAGGTCAACAAAGTTCATCTGGCAGTAAATCATCCGGCAGTAAATCATCAGGTTCTTATTCGTCTTCTAGAGGTTCTAACTTTGGTGGAAGATTTCATGGCGCTAAAGGCGGCAGAGTCGCAAAAGCGATAAGGTAGGTGTAGAAAAATGAAAGAAATAAAATTTAATCCAATTATTGGAAGACTAGTTGTAGTTCCAAATCAATATTCAGATCCAACGCCCGACGATCCAATTGCAACTCAAGCAGATATACGACAGTTTGCAGCTGATACTGAATATGAAACTACTTATGATCCTCAAATGCTTAATGAAGTAATTGACAGTTTGACAGTAAAAGAAACACCTGATAATACTACTATCGAAGAAGGTGTTGAATCAATAACTGAGAAGGTATAGAATAGCATATGGCTGAAATAGACAAATCATTACCCAATACTGCGACTGAAGTTGAAATTCCTGAAAAAGAAGAAATAGTAGATGCTATGGAAGCAGTTACAGATACTTCAGGAGACACAGAAGTACAATTAGATGAAGATGGAGGTGCAACAGTTAATTTTGATCCATCTGCAGTAAGTCCAGAAGGTGGTGAACAACATGATGCAAATTTAGCAGAATATTTAGAAGATAAAGTTTTAGATCCATTAGCTTCAGAACTAATGGACCAATATAATTCATACAAAGAAACTAGAGGCGACTGGGAAGAAAGTTATAGAGAAGGTTTAAGTCTTTTAGGATTTAAATATGTAAATAGAACAGAACCTTTTAGAGGAGCTAGTTCAGTTACTCACCCAGTATTAGCCGAAGCAGTTACACAATTTCAAGCACAAGCTTATAAAGAATTATTACCTGCAGACGGCCCGGTTAGAACTCAAATTATGGGAGCAGTAGATGTTGCTAAAGAAGAGCAATCTAAACGTGTTAAAGATTTTATGAATTATCAAATAATGGATCAAATGAAAGAATACGAACCAGAGTTTGATCAAATGTTATTTTACTTACCACTAAGTGGTTCTACTTTTAAAAAAATCTATTATGATGATTTACTTGGTAGAGCAGTAAGTAAATTTATACCGGCGGAAGATATAGTTGTTCCGTATTCTGCTACCTCATTAGAAGATGCGGAAGCAATTATTCACATGGTTAAAATGTCGGAAAACGATTTAAGAAAACAAATGTATTCTGGATTTTATAGAGAAGTAGAATTAGGTGAAGCACAATTAAAAGAAGATAAAATTAAAGAAAAAGAATTAGAGCTTGAAGGTATTAAAGCTAATACTTCAGAAGACATGTACACAGTTTTAGAAATGCATGTCAACTTAGATCTAGAAGGTTACGAAGACATGGATCAAGAAGGTGAAGAAACAGGAATTAAACTACCTTACATTGTAACTATCAATGAATCTACTAATGATATTTTATCTATTAGAAGAAACTACACAGCAGAAGATCCATTAAAAAAGAAAAAAGATTATTTTGTACATTACAAATTTTTACCAGGAATGGGTTTTTATGGTTTAGGTTTAATTCATATGATTGGTGGGTTGTCTCGTACTGCAACAGTTGCACTAAGACAATTATTAGATGCTGGAACTTTAGCTAACTTACCTGCTGGTTTTAAAACTAGAGGTGTTAGAATGAGAGATGATGCACAGCCATTACAGCCTGGAGAATTTAGAGATGTAGATGTACCTGGTGGAAATATTAGAGATCAGTTTATGCAACTACCTTTTAAAGGACCAGATGCAACTCTTTTACAATTAATGGGTGTATGTGTAAGTTCTGCTCAAAGATTTGCAAGTATTGCAGATGCGCAAGTTGGAGATATGAACCAAGGAGCTGCTGTAGGAACTACAGTTGCATTATTAGAGCGTGGCTCACGTGTAATGTCAGCGATCCACAAAAGACTATACGTTGGTCTAAAATCAGAATTTAAATTATTATCAGAAGTATTTAAAACTTACCTACCACCGGTTTATCCATATGATGTACCCGGTGCGTCAAGAGAAATCAAAGTTCAAGACTTTGATGACAGAATAGATATTTTACCAGTTGCAGATCCCAACATTTATTCTCAAACACAAAGAATTTCTATGGCTCAAGCACAATTACAATTAGCTCAATCAAATCCTAAAATGCATAATATGTATCAAGCCTACAGATCTATGTATGAAGCGTTTGGTGTAAAAAATATAAACGCAATTTTGCCACCACCACAACCACCACAACCAATGGACCCAAGTTTAGAACATATTATGGCAATTAGTGGTAAACCTTTTCAAGCTTTTCCAGGACAAGACCATAAAGCTCACATTGATGCGCATTTAGGTTTTATGTCTATCTCTATGGTACAAAATAATCCAATGGCAATGATGTCATTACAAAAAAATATACTAGAGCACATTAGTTTAATGGCACAAGAACAAATTCAATTAGAATACATTGAAGAAATAAAAGAAATGCAAATGATACAACAGCAAATGCAGCAAATGGGGCCAATGATGCAAAATCCACAAGCGATGCAAATGCAGCAACGTGTTAAACAACTAACTTCTGAAATGGAAGCTAGAAAAGCAGTGTTAATTGCTGAAATGACTATTGAATATGCTAAAGAAGAAGATAAAATTAGCTCTGAAGTAGGTGGTGATCCATTACTTAAATTAAAATCTAGAGAATTAGACTTAAAAGCTAAAGCAGATCAAGATAGAACAGCTAATAATGACGCAAGACTTGATTTAGACACTATGAAAGCAATGATGAACGACCAAAACCAAGATGAAAAGCTAGAACAAAATGAAGAATTAGCTGAACTGCGTGCTGGAGTTTCACTTGCAAAACAAACAATGTCTGACCAAAGTAAAATTCACGATTTTGGTAGAAATTTTAAAAAAAATTAACTATAATATTATTAAGGAGAAACATTATGGACAAAGATTGGAAAAAAGGCTCAACTTTTATGAATGACGACGTCAAGATCGAAAAAGAACTTGGTTGTGGTCCCGATGGTTACCAAACTGGTGGAAAAACTATTGAAGCTACAAATCCTTTTGAAACTCAAACAGTAACTGTTAGAGGAACAAAAGCAATGAGAGCTGATAAAAAACCTGTTAAGGCTAAGTGGTACTAACATGTGGTTTTCGGCAATTAAATTAGCCGTTTCTGCTGGCAGTAAAATTTATGCTAACAAGCAGAGAACTAAGATAGCTATGTCAGATGCACAGCTTATGCATGCATCTCGTATGGCCGAAGGTAAGGAAGCTTACCAGGGAAAATTATTAGAGGCTCGTCAGTCAGACTGGAAGGACGAGGCAGTTTTGATAATTTTAAGTTTGCCCATAGCAATTTTGGCCTGGGCAGTCGTATCGGATGATCCGACAGCGATGGACAAGGTAAAACTGTTTTTCGAGATGTTTTCAGAGCTTCCGAAATGGTTCACAAATTTATGGATACTTGTCGTGGCGAGCATCTATGGTATAAAGGGTACACAAATATTTAAACAACACGGAGGAAAAAAATAATGCCAAATACAGGAAGAATGAATCTTTTAGAAGAAATGGGTAGAATTGATTCTGAAAAGATGAATAAAAACAGAAGAGCTGAAAAAGACAGAGTAATGTCTGAATTAAATATGGGAATGAAAAAAGGCGGAAAAGTTCAAAGCTACGGACACGGCGGAAAAGTTAAAGGTTGTGGAATGGCTAAAAAAGGAAAAGGAAGGGCTTACGGTAAAAACTCATAATGAAAAAATTAAAACCAGTTCCAAAAGAAAAAAAGAAATCATTAGGAAAACTACCTAAAAAAGTTAGACATAAAATGGGCTTTATGAAAAAAGGTGGCAAAGTAAGATAATGAAAAAAATTTGGCAAAAAATAATAGATAAAATTTTTGGCAAAAGATGTAAATGTATTAACAAAGAAAGATCTACTAAAACATTTATTTTATGTAGTGACTGTGGAGAAATATTAAATGGCTAAACCCGGACTTTACGCGAATATTCACGCGAAGCGTAAGCGTATCAAGGAAGGCAGTAAAGAAAAAATGAGAAAACCTGGAAGTAAAGGTGCTCCTACTGCAGCTAACTTTAAAAGAGCAGCGAAGACAGCAAAGAAAAAGTAATGACAATCCGTAAGACTACAAAAGGTCCCGGAGCTAATTATAGACCTACTAAATCAGGTGCTGGAATGACTGCTAAAGGTGTTAGGGCATATCGAGCCGCTAACCCTGGATCTAAATTAAAAACTGCAGTTACAGGTAAAGTTAAACCTGGATCTAAATCTGCAAATAGACGTAAGTCGTATTGTGCAAGATCAGCTGGACAATTAAAAAACTCATCAGCTAAAACAAGAAATGATCCTAATTCTAGAATTAGACAAGCAAGACGAAGGTGGAAGTGTTAATGAAAGATGCAATTTTAACAGCACTGGCCGCAAGATATGAAGCTCAAATTGCAGAAGCAGAT
>Ga0208643_1002083_pt1 | contig 10267 bp, 7 predicted proteins | sample VirMetDEL_Nov_12_FD_184516 | JGI IMG/M metagenome (GOLD analysis project Ga0208643, IMG submission 184516) | Aqueous microbial communities from the Delaware River and Bay under freshwater to marine salinity gradient to study organic matter... | ecosystem: Environmental > Aquatic > Marine >... | reverse complement strand
CCCAGCTATTAAATTCACTTGCAGTAGTTCTTGCGGGTACTGTAATTATTGAGCTTGAGGCTGTTGAAGGTAAAATAACAGGTGATTGTCTTCCAAATATATCAGCTAATACAATACCTATTTGATATGTTCTTCGTTGTTTTAAAGAACTATCAGGGTATTCATGATTTGCAAGAGTTACTGTTATTGTTGCACCATTAGCAGGAGCAGTATTAAACGTAATAACACCTGTTGTTCCGTCATATGCGTAATTTGTTGATGCTAATAAAACATCATTTACGTATACTACAAACTGATTTGTATTTGTGGGAGGTATACTAGTAGAACCTCTTGTAGGAGATTTTAAAGTTAATGTAAAAGTAGTATCGCTTCCATCCCCCGTAAATGTTTGTGTTGCTTTTGCTCCAAATGAAACATTATAATCTAATGCTGGAACAGTTATATTTTGTGAATAATTACCAAAAACTAATCTATTACCTACTATGTCTAATGCTTTTGCTTTTGTAGGCACATTATCAAAAACTCTTGTTATTTGGTCTTCTGGTAAAGTTTCTTGAGGAGTGTCAGATTTATAAGTATATGTGTAAAATGTAGAAGAAATATTAGCATCAGTTAATGTTTTTGTTTCAACTATTCTTGCTACAGTACTGTCTGATTCTTTAATTATAATTTCAACTTCTTTTATTTCAAAATCTCCATTAGGATTTATACTTGGCAATTCAATACCTAAAACAGCAGTATTAACATGGTTTATCATTCCGTCTAATTCTGTTGCTTGATAAGCTCTTGCTTCCGCTGCTTCATTAAATGTTCCGTACTCGGTGCTTGATTTATAAGAATGTTGAAATGCTATTTGAGTAAATGGAGCTAATACAGAATATTCATTATCATTAAATTTATATCGATATGAAAATCTTACAAACTCTTCTTCTATATAATCATTATTTAAAGTAGCATCATTGCTCATAGTGGAAGTTCCCGCAATATCATTTTCTGTCATAAACACAACAGGTGTATATGGAGCGTACTTAGCTAAACTTATTTTTAATTCATTATTATAAAAATCTGTATCTCCTATTGCTTTTACAACATTAATTCTTCTTGGTTGATTTTTGTTATCTGTCCAAAACAATAAATCATCAATCATTGCAACTCCAGTAATTTTATATTTTTTACTAAACTTTAAAAACCTTCCAGTTACAATTGCTTTAGCTGTTTTAAACGTCGCGCTAGCAGGGTTTGCATCATAATAATAAATAGCATGAAATCTAGGGTCTGTTAACCCCGCATTTATATACCAATCTGTAGCTGATAAATCATTATTATCTGTAACAAACCAATATATACGTTTGTTTTTTTCATCAAAATACGTTCCAATTACATCCACATCTGAAGATAAACCAAGTGTTGTGTGAGCTATTGTATTACCAGCAGCGTTTTGTATAACACCAACATTTGAACCATCAGGTTTTAATACTTCAATATTTTGTGCATCTCTGTATTCTCCCTCTGGTAAAAGTCTATCGTCCAGGTCCTTATTCATTTTCCCGCCAAGGAAAGTATTTTTGATTTCTGGCATTTATCTAGTGTTTAATCTGTTTAGATTTGTTCCTCATTATAGCTGTAATTTCAGCAAGCTTAATATTTGAAAGTCTTAGTTTAGCGTTTCTCATAGCTGCTCTTCGCTCTCGTCTAAATCTATTTATTATATATTCAGGAACATTTTGTTTAGAAGATAAAATAGCGTAAGCAACATGTTTGTATAATGCTTCTTCTGCCATTTTATGTATTTGCATTTCTGCATCAGTACCTAAGCCATCTGACACATAGTGAAGAGTTAATATTTTTTCTGATAGATTACTACTAAAACCAAACTGCCCATTTGCTTCATCATTTACAAATACGCCATTAACTTGTAAATGCTCAGGGTGACTTCCATATCTTCTACCATAACCTATTACGCTATCACTATAATCTGAATTAGCTGTAAAATAATCATTTGAGCTACTACTGCCTAACGCAGCATTTGTTTCAATGCCATTAAACTTTTTAGTTATTTCGTCTTCTGTTAATAATAAAGAGTTATCGTTGTCATATAAGTAGTCGCTGTCTGTATCTTGTAATACAGCCTGTGAAGGTCTTGAAGTATTATTTGTAGGATATATACGTCTTTCTAATCCATTATCATCTACCCAGGAAAGTTTTACGTAATTAACGTAGTCTTGAGGCATTGGCACCACTAGCGTTGTAGGGATTGATACTTCAAATATTTTTTCAACTCTTGAAACATCATAACTAAATTCTTGTATTGCTCTTTTTGAATGAAACAATATATCTTGTTTTGTAGCGTGATCTATTATTTTTCCATCTCCTACATAAGCAACTAAAAAGTTGTTTACTATATCAGCGAGCGAAATATATCTATAATTACCTGTATTTTGATCTTGTAATAAAACTTTTATTACAGCTCCATTTGCCGGTGCTGTTGTAAAAGTAATTACTCCTGTACTATTATTATAACTATGTAAATCATCATCCACCTCTAACCCCGCTATAAAAATTCTAAAAACAGATTCAGCTGTTGGTAAAGGTGTAAATGTTAATGTAAACGTTGTAGTACTTCCGTCTCCTGTAAATAACTGTGATCCCTCATAGTATTCTCTTGCTGATTGTGTAATTAGTCCCATTTATTATGAATTTTCTTGATTAATTTTTTGTACTTCTTCTTGTTTAGCTACTTGAACAACATTTGGATCTTTTATTGTAACTCCAGCAAGTGCTAATATTTTTATTATTAAAGGTACTTCTTCAGAATCATGCAATTGAAAATTAATTGACGTACCACTTGAATAAGCCATATCCCCATAAGTTGCTCCTGACGTAAATGCCCAGTTTGGGTCCGTAGGTTTAAAAAGATAGTCTAATGTAGCAGATGACACTGTGGAAGGTAATATATATATATTTGAACCTTCTTTATAATATATTGGAAATGAAGTGCTTGGTGCTGTTAATTTTGAAGATGTAATTTGTGGTAAGTCTGATTTTTGTATTTCTTGAACTGCTGTTGCCCTAGAGCCGGTGCTTACCATTAAACATTTATATAAGTTTGCAGGTGTTGCAGCTATACCACTTGAAAAAGTTAATGTTGATGATGTAGAAAATACATCAATTTTTTCTTTTGTGCTTTTAGCAAGATTTGCGTATTCATCATTTATTGTGCCTGTTTCTTTTCTTGTTAAGTATCTGTTGTAGTCAGAAAAAGATTTTTCAAATAAATCAAGTTGCGCCATTCGGGCAAACCTATTATATTGATCAGGTGTCATGAATCCTCGTTGTTCTCTATTAAGAAGAGATAGTACGGTTCTATATACTGTATTTACATTTATGGCCATATTATTATTTATTATAGCCTAGGCCCAATTAAGGGCCATGACTATTAGTGACTACTTTAATCTTTTTTCAACAGCAGTATAAATTTCAACTCCTTCATCTGTTTTAAAGAATGCTGTTAAAGCTGAATATGGATTTTCTTCATATGGTACTGTAAGTAGCTTTTTATTATTTGAGCCCCACATAAAGGTTCTTTGATCAGCTGATAGCTTAATAATTCCTGCTTCAACCGCTCTAATACCCATATTTCTAATTTGAATGTTTTCATCAGACGCAAGTTCTAAGAACAATCTAGGGTCTTTCTTAGCTAGATTAATTAAATCACGTTTAAGTTCCTTAGAAGTCATCTGAGACGCTTTATTTCCAATTTCTGTACGCACTACAGCTTCAACTTGGTCAATATCCATGTTCATTGCTACGTTTAACGCATCAACTTCTACTTCAATCATATCTAATTCATTTTCTGCTTGTGCTGCTGGATCAAATTCAAAAAACAAACTGTTTCTTTGTGGGTGATATAGAGATAAAAGTTTTTGCAGTGTTTGTTTTGATTTCGGTACGTTTAACATTCCGTCCTCAAAAGTTATATGAGCTAACTTAGAATCTCCATTAAATTCATCTACAAAAGATGTTTTTTGATTTGTTGTATATTTTAATTCTCTTTCATACCCTTTTTCTTCATCGAAATAGTATATGTTAGAGCTTTTAATTGTATAAGTAAGAGGAGACAACCCCTCTTTTAAGACGTACATTCTGTCTTTTATTGGCCAAGTAGGCTTTTTAGCTACTGGCTCTTGCTTGATTATTTCTTTAACAGGTGCTTCTGCAACGACTGTATCTGTGCTCTTTAGAGCTTTTGTTTTTTTATTCATGATATAATATAATATAAGTTAGTAAAAAGTAAAGCTGGGGCAAGTATTATGCCCCGCTCTACTATGAAAAATTTAAGAAGTTAATAACATAAAGTTATTAGCACCTTGAGTAATTAAACATCTTTCTGATAGGTAGTGAACCTCCATTGCATCTAAATCTGAAGTGAAGTTTCCACCTACTGATCCAGTTGTCCAAGATTTCATTTTTCTATCATCTGATTGAGAAGATCTATATCTAACGTGTAAGAAAGGTCTTTTAATGTTTTTACCAAGAATTTGGTCATAAACAGTAGATGTACCAGCTGGCACAATTATACCTCTTACGTCGTTTTCAATTATACCTCTTGTTGACCCGTCATTTAAGTATTTCCAGTCAGTTTTGTAGAAGTCATAAGAACCTCTTCTAAATCCTGAAAAACCTAAGTTAAGTGCCATATCCTCACTGTTAGAGAATACACCGTAAGATGTACCACCTGCTCCGTAAGAATTTTGAGTAGCTAACATATCATCAATTGCTAGAGATACTTCTCTATTAATGAATAACATGTTTTCTTCAATTGCTCCTTGAGAATCAAATTTCTTAAGAATGTTATCAAAAGAACCTAAATCATCTGTTGGAGAAGTACCTGCGATACCAGTAGTAACATGACCTCTTGAAGTTACTGCCGCGAAAAGACCTTCAGTACCTGCAGTTGCTTCCGCTCCAGCTGTACCTAATTGAGAGTCTACACCACCAGCTGCTGCTGCTAGTTCACCTTCAATCATTGCCATTTCTAGGTTATCTTCAAATCTTTGTCTTGTGTCACCTTCAGCTTTTAAATACCATAGGTAACCTGACTGTCCTTGTTCTCCTGTTACTTCAACCCATCCAATTTGAGAAGAGTCAGATCCTGAAACTTCATACTTATCTTTAATGATAATTGGTTTGTTAGTTAAAGACGCAAAAGATGGTTGTACTGCATTTGTCATTCCTGCTGTTCCTTTCTTAAATTCAGAACCATACACGAATAAGTCACAAGTTGCTGTACCATCGTCATCTGTTGTTACGAAACCTGACACAGCTCCAACTGTTGCACCACCTGTATAAGGTATTGCTGTTAAAGTTGTGTTGTCCGATGCTACTGCAGAAATATACGCTTTAATTACTGTAGGAGAAGTCGTGTTATCGCTTAATACGATAGTTTGACCTACTCTTACTGCGTGAGTTCCTGAAGAAGCTATTGTAATTACACCTGTGTTAGCTACTGCTGCACCTTTATAGTGTAAATGTAATCTACCTTGCTCAGACCAAACTACTTGGTCAGAAGTCATAGGCATTTCAGCACTTACCATTCTTAAGAAAGAAGCTATTGATCTGTTTCCAAATACTTCTGCTTCCTGCTCATATAAGTCCGGTAGATACTGCTGAGACCAATCGTTTGAACCACCTGTAAATGATAGGTAGTTAGACGATAATGTCTGTTTAGCTGGTGCTGGCGTTGAGTTCAACGAGCCTCCAGCTGATGGAGTTATTGCTGCCATTTTATTTTAATTTTAATTATTATCTATTTTTTTAACTTAATACGTAGCTTTGAACTATCGTCTCCTGATATTGCTCTTACTTTTATTCCTCCTGCTTCAACTACACCGGAACTAGTTTGTCTCGGGTCCATGTTTATATTCTTGGACTCTGCTGAGATTTCTTTTACGGCTTCTGTTTTACCAAGTTGATAAAAATGATTCGCTATACTATCAGCGTTTTTTGCGGCAAATAATGCTTTATGATAACCATACCCATCTTTAAGAGTATTATTTTCGTCAAGGTAACTACCTACAACATTCATAATATCCATTTGAGTATTTTTAATTTTATCAACATCTTTTAGTTTAAACCTATATTTTTTGTCTTCAACATCGAAATCAAAACCTTTGAATTCTTGATTAAAAACTTCATTTGTTTTTTGTTTAAACGCATTTGACGCTTTCTCTTGATTCTGAGCAACTTCTTGCTGCTCATTACTGTATCTATTAAAAAAGTCAACAGCTTTTTGCTGTTCGCCTGATAAATTACCAGTTGTTTTTACTTCTTTATAGTATTTTTCTTTTTGTCCTGTTAAATGTAATTTAGCTTTTGCTAATTCTTCTTTAAAAGCTAATTGCTTTCTTTTAATATCTGTAGGATCATCTAACTCTTTATCAAATGAAAAGCCATCATCTATTAAAAAGTTTATTTCCTCATTATCTAAATGAGGCTTTGTTGTGCTATAATACTCTTTTAGAACGTTTACATCATCTAGCTGAGTATAATCTTTATTTAATTTTACATAGTCTTCCAGCGACCCTCCTGTTTCATTCATAAAATTTACAAGATCTCCTATGCCCTCTGGTATGTTTACTTCAGGCTCTTTTTCTATAACTGCCTTAGGCTCTTCAGCTTTTATTTGATTTGTTTTAGACTCCTCTTTTGCAACTTCTTCAATTATCGCTTCTTTTTCTTCTTTACTTTCGTCGGCAAGCTTTTCAGGCTGCGCTTTGTTTTTTTCTTGAACTTCTTCGCTAGCGCTGGATTCGTCGCGTACAGGAACCTCATCTGTGCTTTGCTCTTGAATGGCATCTTTTTCTTCTTTAGGTTTTCTTAAATCTACTTTGGTAATTGTTTCAGCACCAGTATCAAGCCCCATTTTTTTTAAGACTTTGGTTTCTTTTTCAGCTATAGACGGGTTATCCCCTTCTACAACTTTTGCTTTAATTTCTTCTGACATAATATAATATAATTGTATTTATTCTTTTAATAAAGGTAAGAATAATTAACCTTATAAGCCTTGATATGCAACAATAGTTCCTGAAGCTACATCAATTTCAGTCCAACGACCGTAAATTGTTACTCCTTTTGGAAATGTTACGCTATCAACTACTAAGCCTGCAGCCCCTGCTCCAATGCCTTCTGTATTAACGTATGTTGTTGCGCTTTCTGCAACTAAACCACTACCGCTATCAAAAACACTATCTGATAACATCGTTATCGCAACCCATACATGGCCTGCTGTTGGCGTTATTGCAGCTGAACTTGCTGTTGAATATGCTGAACCGTTTATACTACCAGTCCAATCGTTTTTTACTACTTTACCCATTTTTTTATTATTTAATTATTATTTAGGATCAAATTGTTCTAATCCAAAGCCCCCTAAATTATCAAATCCTGCAGATTCAAAACTTTTTGGTGGTTTATTATTTTTTCGTTGGTCTATTAATTCAGACTGTTGTGAAGCTTGTATTTTTGTTCTGTCATCTTTTCTATCTTCACGATACTTATCTTTATCATTAATCACTTGTAAATCCATTTCTTTAAGCTTTATGTTTAATTGAAACTCATGAAGCATAAGTTCTTTTTTAATAGCCGCTTCTCTTTCTAGTTTCTTTATATCAAACTCTGTTTGTGCTTGTTGCATTTTTACTTTACTTTCAGTAATTACTTGATTTTTTTGAATATCGGCCGCCGCTGCTGCTTCAGCTGATTTAGCATTAGACTCTTGTTGTAATTGAATATTTCTTACAGATATTGCTTGATCTTGTTCTAATTTTTTTCTACGTCTTAATTTTAATAGCTGATTTGCTAATTTTAAATTTTTAACTTCTCTTATATCTATAGCATCTTCTAAATTTATTTGATCTTTAGATAAAGTCATTTGAATATTGTTTTCAAGCAATTGTTTTTCTTCTTCATCAGGAGAAAGTTCTAAGAACACACCGAAGTCATGTAAATGTAATTCCGCAACATCTTCTAAATTAGCTACATTAAATCTACCTAATGAGTTTACAAATTGATTTTTTGTATTTGCATATTCTAAAACATCTGACACTCTTAAGCTAATTGCTTCTGCTGTTTTTAAAGTTAAATACAACCCTGATTGTAAAACATGGCGTGTAGCAGTATTGGAATTAGCCGCTGCTAGTTTTTGCAAACCAACTAAAGCATTTTTATCAGGCAATGACCCATCTCTAGCTTCATTCAAACCTGTAACATCTCTTAAGTTTTGCAAATAATAATTGTAAGCAGTAATTAAAGATTGTATTTTTCCTCCTCCATTTCCGCTTTGCAATTCTTGAATTGGCACTCTTGCATTATTAAATTCACCATCTTGTGTCATTGATCTTCCAATAACTGAACCTGTTTGAAAAAACATATTTAGCGCTTCTTGAGGATTATAATTTGTACCGTTTCCTAAATCAACTTCTGCTATTCCATCAGCATCTAAAAAAACTCCATCAGGAACCATTCTTGATAAAACTTGTTGTAGCTTTAAATGAGTTAATTGAATCATATCTGCGAATGTTGTCATTCTACTGACTAAAGATTCTAATCTACCTTTATACATTCTAGGAGCTACAATATTATATGACATTTGTACTTTAGTAACGTCTGACTTAGGACGAGTCATATTCTCAGCAAGCTTCCAATCTAATACGTTCTCACTTCCAATAATTTTTGCACCACAATATAAAACTTCAATAGCTCTATTTACTTTTTCAAAACGTGCTCTTTGATCTGCTGGAGGATTAAAAGTATCATCTTTTTTAATTGTTTTTTTACCTCCTGTTGCAGTGTCTTTAACTTTGTAGGTTTGATTTTGATAAGTTTTATATTCAAAATACAATACATAAACAAATCCATCATCATCCCCATCTATAGCACCATAAGACTTATTATATAATAAACTCCCAGATCCATGCCCATTATCTTCTATAGCTTTTATTTCTTCTTCTGTTATATTTGGAAATTGCTTTTTTAATTCAACTATACTTAATTTTTTTATTTCTCCCACATAATACAAATCATCAAAATAAGGTGACTCTGTAAAAGAATATACTATATCAGAGGGGTCAACATAGTTTATTGTAATACCTTCAGATTTATTAAATCCATTTTTAACACACCCCATTCCTATAACAGCTATATCATAATCTAACCTTCTTTTTGTAAGCTCATATTTATTTAAATCAAACACATTGCTTAAAGCTTCTTCTTGCGCTATTTCAATACTTTGTTTATAATCAAGCTGCATATGCACACTTAATTCTGTTTCATCTACAGGTAATTTTTTTGGATCAGTATTATATGTGTTAACACCTAAAACTTCTTGTACAGTATCTATGTATTCTTTAGCTTTCATGTCTCTAAGAATATTTTCCATATAATTTGTTCTAGCTTGCGTAGAATGAGGGTCTTGTGAATATGCTTTAACATCATACATTCTTTCTGCAATACCATTAACAACAATATCTACAAACTTAGGAATAATAGGTACAGGCTTCCAGTCTAAGTTTAAATAAGATAAATCACCATTAATTGACAACTCGTCTTTATACTTTTGTATTGATTGCTCTCCTCTTGCATATAATCTTAATCTATGAAAATTTTCACGATTAGACTGATACCTTGAAGTACCAGAATCTTTTTTAAACCATTCTGATTCAATAGCTCTTCCTATCTTTTGTCCATATTCTAAACTTGCTTTTTCTGCATTAGATACTGATTGACTCGGGAATAATCCTGTTGGGTGTGAGTTTGCCATTTATTTTAATATTTTTGAAAAATTTCCTTGATTATTGTATTTTTTAAATTCAAATTCTAATTTTTTTGTTGTTTTAAATACAGCAGGTGCATACTTGTTTTTATTACAAGCCATTATTGCTAGCCCTGAACTTATTGCTGCATCAAATTTTGTTCTTTTATTTATATCAAACAAAGCCCAATCATTTAATGTACGGTCAAAATAAAGATCTCCATAGTTGTTATCTTCTTTTAAACCTACATGTCTATCTATATATGATTCAATAGCTGCTGCATGTGCTTGTCTAATATCTTCAGAAGAGTTTGGAATTCCACCTACTTCTTTTTCTGTTACAGATAATTTATTGTAACTCTTGTCTGGCCTGTTCATAGAATATCCTCTATATCCTCTTCTTTTTAAATAATATAAAAGTCTTGGTTTATTATTTTCCGCTAATAATGGCATACCATAAAA
>Ga0208643_1002081_pt1 | contig 10268 bp, 13 predicted proteins | sample VirMetDEL_Nov_12_FD_184516 | JGI IMG/M metagenome (GOLD analysis project Ga0208643, IMG submission 184516) | Aqueous microbial communities from the Delaware River and Bay under freshwater to marine salinity gradient to study organic matter... | ecosystem: Environmental > Aquatic > Marine >... | reverse complement strand
CTTACACAAAAATTAGTAGGTACTGAATTAGATATATCAGGAAATGTAGATGTAGATGGTACATTAGAAACAGATGCTTTATCTATTGCGAGTACCACTATTACTGCATCAGCAGCAGAATTAAATTATACTGATGGAGTAACATCAGCAATTCAAACCCAGCTTGATACAAAAGCTACAACAGGTAAAGCAATAGCCATGGCTATTGTTTTCGGATAAACTTAGGAGAATATTATGGCAACACCCAATCTAGTTAATGTTACCTCTATCAATGGTTTTACCATTGCAGGAGCAGTAACAACATCCAACGCTGACATTATTGATGTAGCAGCAGATAAATTACGCAAAATTAATTCAATCATTGTGGCAAACATTGATGGAACTAACTCGGCTACTGTAACTGTTTCAATCAGTGTAGATAATGGCTCAAACTATTTTGCTCTAGCATCTACAGTCGCAGTACCCGCAGATGCAACTTTAGTTTTAATTGATAAAAATTCATCAATATATTTAGATGAAACTGATCTATTGAGAATTGTAGGCTCGGCAGCAGGTGATTTAGTCTATGTTGTCAGTGGCGAAATATTAGATGATGCTTAGGGAGGTATTTAATTATGGCTCATTTTGCAGAACTTAATTCAAGCAACAAAGTATTACAAGTAATAGTAATATCAAACACAGATGTAGATGCCAATGGTGGTGATGAATCTACCCAAGCAGAAACATTTGTAGCATCAATCGTTCCATACGGAACAGGTGGTGTTGCTTGGAAACAAACCTCATACAACAATAACTTTAGAAAACAATACGCAGGTATTGGTTTCTCTTACGATTCCTCTAAAGATAAATTTATATTACCTCAACCATACCCATCTTGGTCACTAGATTCTAGCGATGATTGGCAAGCACCAGTTACATATCCAACTGTTACAGAAATAAACTCAGTAGACGTTATAATATCTTGGGATGAAGATAATCAAAAGTGGCTAGGTGAAACCTATACAGGTGATCCTATAGTTACAACTAATTACACATGGGATGCTAGTAGTTTAGCTTGGACTGAGGTTTAACCATGGCTGACCTTAATGGTGGGATAATTGGAGTAGAAAATTCTATTTCAACACAAGCAGAACAAATTACTACTTTTAATTCTAGCGGAACATTTACTGCTCAACCTTTATCTACTACTGCACAAGTTTTAGTAGTTGCAGGAGGAGGAGCAGGTGGTGGAGAACTTGGTGGCGGAGCAGGAGCAGGTGGTTTTAGAGATATAGCAGCACATCCAATTCCAAGTAGCGATGTACCAGTCACAATAGGAGCAGGTGGTTCAGGAGCACCTGATGCTAATGGAGCACCTGGTAGCAACTCAGTTTTTGGCGCATCTTCACCCCTAACCTCTAATGGCGGAGGAGGTGGTGGTGCTGTATCTGGATCTCCTTCCGCAGACGCCGCAGAAGCAGGCGGTTCTGGTGGCGGTGGAGGAGTTATAGCTCCATCTAGTGGCGGTGGAGCAGGAAACACACCACCAGTTTCACCCTCACAAGGAAATGCAGGAGGCGGTGGTACTGGTTCAGCTTATGGAGTTGCAGGTGGAGACGGTGGTGCTTCTGCTGTAGGGTTTGTTGGAGATGATAGTCCAGTTCCAACTATACCAGCAACAGCAGGAGATGGAGGAGCAGGTTCCCCTTCTACTGCATCAGGCTCAGATGTAACTTACGCAGGTGGTGGCGGTGGAGGAACACATAATGCTTCTGGAGTAACAGCAGGAGGAGCAGGAGGAGCAGGTGGCGGAGCAGAGGGTTTTGGAGCAGGTACAGCAGGAGGAAGTAATCCAACAAGTAACGCAGCAGGTACAGGTGCAGCAGGTTCAGCCAATACTGGAGGTGGAGGCGGAGGTGGCGGAAATAGTGCATCTTCGGCTGGTGGGTCTGGTGGTTCGGGTGTCGTTATTGTTAAAGAACCAGCAATCGGTATAGCATCAGGTATGTGGAGTATGAACGCAGTTTACGATAATGTAAAAGCAGGAACATGGGTGTAATATGCCAAGATTAATCGGAGCAGCACAAACAACGGCAACAACTGCCGCTTTAGTAACAACATTTAATTCAAGCGGAACGCTTACCACTCGACCTGCTACAACTACTCTTACATATCTTGTTATAGCAGGTGGAGCTAGTGGTGGTGGTGGTGCACAGTATGTTGGAGGTGGTGGCGGAGCAGGTGGTTACAGAACAGGTCCAACGCCAGTTTCAGGTGGTTCACCATACCCTATTACAGTAGGAGCAGGAGGTGCTGCAGTTCCAGTTCCTAATGGTCAGGATGGTAATGCAGGTTCTAATTCAGTGATGGGAACTCCTACCCCTATAACTTCTGCAGGCGGAGGTTATGGTGCTAAATACGCAGATGGTGGAGCAGGTGGTTCAGGTGGGGGAGCAGGAAGTGGTCCTCCAGGCTCACAATCAGGCGGAGCAGGAAATACTCCCCCAGTCAGTCCATCTCAAGGAAATACTGGCGGTGCTTCAGATGGCGGTGGTCGTTCGGGTGGCGGTGGTGGAGCAGGTGCCGTAGGAACAGGTGGAGTAAGTGGTCAATCAGGACCAGGCGGAGCAGGTACAGCTTCATCTATCTCAGGCTCATCTGTTACAAGAGCAGGTGGTGGAGGCGGTGGTGTTATGAATGCTTGGGGTAACGCAGGTGGAACAGGTGGAGCAGGTGGTGGCGGAAATGGAGCAATAGCACCAAACTCTTCGGCTGTAGCAGGAACAGTGAACACAGGCGGAGGCGGAGGCGGAGCAGGTTTTCCAGCACCCATATATGGTGGTAGTGGAGCAGGTGGTTCAGGAGTCGTTATTGTTCAAGAACCAGCTTTTAAAACAGCATCAAGTGTTTGGGATATTAGAACTGTATACAGACAAATCGAAGCAGATGATTGGGTGTAAATAAGATATAATTTACATATGAATTTAAAATGGTACTACTGGTACTTTCAATCTGTAATACCTGAAAGAATATGTGACGATATAATTCGTTATGGCAAAGAGCAAAACAAAGAAATGGCTCTTACAGGTAATGCTGGAAATAGCGACAAAAAACTTACCAAATTAGAACTCAAAAACATTCAAAAGAAACGCAAGTCAGATGTTGTGTGGATGAATGACCGATGGATATACAAAGAAATACAACCTTACATACATCAAGCAAACGCCAGTGCTGATTGGAATTTTGATTGGGATTTTTCAGAATCTTGTCAGTTTACCGAATACAAAAAAGGTCAGTTTTACGATTGGCATTGTGACTCATACGAAGAACCTTATAACCAACCTGAAAATGCCAATACACATGGTAAGTTAAGAAAACTTAGTATGACTGTATCTCTTACCGATCCTGATGAATACGAAGGCGGAGATTTAGAGTTTGATTTTAGAAACACAGACGAAGGCTCTCAACCTAGAATATGTGAAGAAATTAGAAAGAAAGGTAGCGTAATTATCTTTCCTTCTTTTGTTTGGCATAGAGTCAAACCAGTAACCAAAGGAATACGACACTCCTTAGTGTGTTGGAATTTAGGATACCCATTTAGATGATAGATATTTTTGTTTGGATTTTATATAAAAATCAAGAAATTGCTTTGATTTGTACAATTTTTATTATTTACGCAATGGTGAGAGAAATGAAAAATGATTACTGAATTAAAAAATCCTGTAACTGAAAATTACAAAGAGTTAAAAAATATTATATTAACAGAACAAATGGGTTGGTTTTATCAAAGTAAAACTACTTTTAATTCAAAAGATAAAGATATTGATTTTTTTAGTCACGAGCTGTTAAGAAGTCCACAACACGAAAACAATGGAATACAAGTACCAGCTATTAGCATTCCTAACTCTGATCATTTTGAAAAATGTTATTTTATATTAAAAGAAATATTAGATTTTAATAATATAAATTTTGATGTTGTTTATAGAATGAATCTTAATTTAGTTTTACATAACGCTTTAAAAGAAAGCGTACCGCATACTGACTTAAACCTACCGCACAAAGTTGTTATTGTTTATTTGAATAGTTTTCAAAATGGAAAAACGATAGTTTTTGATAAAAACAATAAAAAATTTTTCTCAAACCCCAAAGAAGATGGTGCAATTATTTTTGATGGTAAATTTAATCATTCTGTTGAACCACCTGCTCTTAATGAAAAAAGATTAATAATGGTTGCAAATATTCAATAGAAAAAAAATGAGTTTTAAAAAAGATAAATACCAAGTAATTAAAGGAGCTATATCAGCAGAGTTAGCAGATTTTTGTTATCAATATTTTTTAAACAAACGAGCAGTAGCAAGGCATTTGTTTGATGAAAAATATATATCAGGGTTTACTGAATACTTTGGGGTATGGAACGACCCACAAATACCTGAAACTTATTCGCATTATAGCGACATAGTTATGGAAACTTTATTGCAAAAAGTTAAGCCTGTAATGGAAAAAGAATCAGGACTTAAACTTACAGAAACTTATTCATATGCAAGAATCTATAAAAAAGGTGATGTTTTAAAAAGACATAAAGACAGATACTCTTGCGAAATATCTACCACAATGCACTTAGGCGGTGATGAGTGGCCCATATATTTAGAGCCATCTGGAAAAGAAGGCCAGGATGGTGTTGAGGTAAATTTAAAGCCAGGCGATATGTTGATGTATAGAGGCTGTGATCTTGAACATTGGCGCTCTGCTTTTAAAGGCCAGGACTGTGGACAAGTGTTTTTACACTATAATGATGCTAGTGGCAAAGATGCAGAAAAAAACAAATTTGATGGTAGGTCTATGATTGGATTACCAAGTTATTTTAAAAAATGATAGACTTGCTTATATTAGCAGCAACAATATTTGCAGTAGCAAGTCTTGGTGTTTTATTCATGGGAGATAGTGACGATCACCCTTTATAGGAGAAGAAAATGGAAATGATTTTCAATCTAGTAAGTTGGATTACAATTATTGTCACAGTTGCAAGTTTAATTGCGGCCAGCACACCCACCCCAAAAGATGATGTTTGGATCGGCAAATTATACAAGCTGATTGACTGGGCAGCTCTAAACATTGGCAAGGCCAAGGAGAAGTAATATGAGTTTATGGACTAGGGTAGTGGATTTTTTCACCGGAACAGAAGAGAAAAAAGTAAGAGCTAGAACCAAAAAAGGTCAATATGTGGCAGATGATAAATCAACGCCAGATGTGGATGAGGCTTACACAACAATTAGAGTGGCAAAAAAACCCGGCAGGCCCAAGAAAAAATAATGGCCACTGTCAAGGATGCGTTAAACGCAATAGAATCACACGAACGCGAGTGTAGAGCCTTGTACAAAAACATCGATAAACGCCTGGAGGATGGATCTAAAAGATTTGATAAATTAGAAAACATGATCTGGGCCGTTTATCCTTTTATAGTTGGGGCCATAGTATTGGCTAAGTTTATATGAATGATAACAGCGGCAGATTCGGCGGTGACATGGACAGAAACGAGGTCGAAATGGATCTCAACAAATTTATGGCCATGATTCAAGAAATTTCAGATCTTAAAGATAAAATTAGAGATCTTGAGGCCGATGACAAAATTAACCCACACCAAAAATGGATCCACTTAGCAAAAGCAGTTGACTCCTGGCGCATTTTTCCCAGAGCCTTTCTTACGGTTTATATAGTGCTGCTTTACAAATGCACAATTTGGTTCATGGAACTGCCAGAACCATCGTTTGAGCAATCTGGACTTATTTCTATAGTGGTTGGGGCCGGAGCTGCATGGTTCGGACTTTATGCTGGCACAACAGGTAGCAGCAAACAATTTAAAGGCGAAGATTAATGTATGAATACAGCTGCCAGGTGACTCGCGTGGTGGACGGTGACACAATCGATTGTATACTGGATTTAGGCTTTTCAATACTCCATAAATGTCGAGTTAGACTTTACGGCATAGATACTCCAGAGAGTAGAACCAGAGACAAAGACGAAAAAGTAAGAGGCAAATTGGCTGCAAAATTTTTAGAAGATTCAATTAATTCTGGAAAAAACGTAGTTTTACGCTCAAAACTTAAAGATTCTAAGGGAAAATATGGTAGAGTTTTGGGTGAGGTAGTGGTAGACGGCATCAATATAAATGTTGTTATGATTGGAAAATATTTAGCTGTTGCATATCATGGACAAAGTAAAAGTGATATAGAGGCTGAACATTTAAAAAATAAAGAAAAACTAATTGAGTTTGGAGTTTACACACCCAATGAACAAGGAGCAGGATCAAAAAAAACATGACCAAATAATTACTTGGGCCTCTGTAATGTTTATCGTTACAGCAATTATTGGTTTCTCTATAAATGTAAACGCCCAGTCATCGCAACAGTCTGGTACAGCTTGCGTCAACGGATCTCAGTATTGCGAAAACAATAGTTTAGATACAACAAACAATACTACGACAACGAACACAAACACCAACACAAATACCAACACGAACGCTAACACAAATGTGAATACTAGCACCGCTACAAATACAAATACAAATACTAATGCTAATACGAATGTAAATACTAGTACTGCCACAAACACAAATACAAATACCAACACCAATGCAAACACAAATGTAAACACCAACACAAGTACAGGTATTAATACAAACACCAACACTAATACTAATGTAAACACCAGCACGAACAACAATACTAATGTTAATACTAATTCAAATACCAACACCAATAACAACACAAACAACAGTACAAGCAGTAGTGTAAACACAAATAATAATGTTTCTTCGGGTGGTACTAATAATACAAACACCAACACGAACAACAACACCAATACTTCAAACAATACGAACAACAACACTAATACAAATGTTAATACATCAACTTCAACAGTTGATTCAAATGTAAATCAAAATGTAACCAATAATTCTACATCTAACAATACTAATACAAACAACAGCACCAGTAATAATAACAACACCAATAACAATACAAGCAATAATACAAACAATAATACTAATACGAACAACTCAACATCGGATTCTAATGTTACAACCGATAACAAAAATACTAATGTAAATGAAAATAATTCTAAATCAGATAACACGAATAGAAACATCAACGAATCAAATTCAACTCAGACGATCAACCAAAATATTAAATCAGAGGCACCGCCTGCATCGGCCATTGCGCCAAGCATAATGAGTTATTCCCAGGATCTCTGTACCGTAGGCCGGTCGGCTGCATTTCAAGGCCAAATTTTTGGTTTTTCTGGCGGTAAAACTGTTACAGACGAAAATTGTGAAAGATTAAAGCTATCCAAGTATTTGTATGACATGGGCATGAAAGTAGCATCCGTTGCTTTGTTATGCCAGGACAAACGAGTGTTCAAGGCCATGGCAATGGCAGGAACTCCTTGTCCATACGAAGGCAAAATTGGCAAAGAGGCAAAAGCAGAATGGGCCAGCAATCAATCCAAAAGACCAGATGTAAAAGATGCAGAAAAAGAATTTATTAGACAATGCACTTATGAATCAAATCCAAATAGAGCAAAAATAAACAAAGATGTCGTAGGCTTGGTTAAAAAGACTTACACAAGAAAAACCAAAACCAATAAACAATGCAAAAAAGAATTCTATGCTACGCAATAGCGTGCCTGTTTAGTTTAGACGCTTTAGGCCAGTATATTTACGAAGGTTCACAAGACCTTTATCAACTGCAAAAAAATGCTGATAATTTTGAAGGCGAACTAGCCTATGAGGTCGGTGACGATCAGCTTTCAACAACAATAAACATACCGTTTAATTTCACTTTTTACGGACAAACTTTTAATAGCGCCCGCATGGCCACCAATGGCTGCGTTCATTTTGGCCTTGGTACTGGCAACATAAATTACAATAACTATTGTGGTGACTACACACCAGATGAATTAAGCACAAAGGCCTATACATACTCGTTGCTGCCTTTCTGGACAGATCTAATAAGAGATAACGACTCCAGGATGAAGTCATACGGCGACAGCTCTAAAATGATCTTTGGTTGGTATGACATGAGAGAATTTAACAGAGATTCTGATAATAGTTTTGAGGTTATTTTGTGGCCCAACAACACCTTTGAATATAGATACGATGAATTAGACATTATAAACCATGATGTAATTATTGGTGAAATCGGCAGTGGATCCTCACAAATATACCAATACTTGTTTCACGATGAATGTAACGTTGGCACGACAAATTCTAGCAGTTGTGTAAACACAGATTGGAACAACACCTCGGCAAATACATTACTTGAGGGTGGTGGATCTTTGTATGGAGTTGGCACGGGCAACGCTTTGGACTGTAGCAGCGCTCTTAATGATGTAAATTGTACAGGCTACGCTGCTGCTTATCTTACACAGCAATGTGATATAGATTCATTATACAGCGATGAATGTACAGGTTACGCTTCTGCTTATCTAACACAGCAATGTAATATAACGCAGTTGTATGATACAACTTGTCCTAATTATTGGGATGCTTACGATGACCAACAGTGCGAAGATGATGCACAATACTCTCCATCTTGTCCTGGATATCAACAGAATGAATCAGTAGCTTACTATGTAGAAGAAGATAATTATGGATATACCGAAGAAGACTTATGGTATGACGAAGAGTATGACGAATACCTTGATCCTAATGACCCTTGCTACGAAAATAGATGTGAAGGATTTACTGATGCTGATTGGTATGAGCTAGATGTAGAACAATTTGGACAAGAACAAGTAGATGATTGGATGGGATCAGATGTAAGTTTTAGTGATGATGGCATGATAGATTTTGAGACTACACTTATAACGTCTTATGATGATGTAGATGTAATGATGGACTTGTACGATACAGAACAAGAAGAAATACGAGTAGCAGAAGATTTAGCGTGGGAAGAAGAACAGCAAAGGTATGAAGAAGAAATTTTACAAGAAGAACTTTTTTTACTTGAAGAAGAAATATACGCTGTAGAACTACACAGTACGCAAGAAGAACATATAGATTATCTTGAAGAGGTTTTAGTTGTAGATGACTATGCTAACAACCAGACAGAGGTAATAGATATTTTAGATGCAGAAGAGCTTATAGAGCTATATGAGTTTGATACTATCATAAGGGAAGAATTAGAGTTGCAAGAAGAAATATTTGCAATTCGTGAAGAAGTTGAAGAGCTTGAAGAGGAAATAGACGAGCTTGGTGAAGAAGAAGAGTTATTTGAACTTGAAGAAGAAACAGAAGAGCGTCTTGCCAAAACAGAACACGAAAAAGAAAGCGAGCAAAAAAAAGAAAGAAGTTCAGTAAGGATTAATGCTCTTGATATTGTTGCAGGAACTTTGCGTTCTGCTAAAGAAAGCGTTACTGATTCAAGGGGAGAGACTTCAACAACTGTTGCCTCAGTCTCAAATAGTACTGCTGTAGCAACCTCTTCTAATAATAGTTTTACTTTTGAAGACATAAGCTCTACTTCTGTTTCAGACAGCGTTGACTCATTTAATACAGGTTCATCTGTTTCTTTTAATAGAGTTGTAAACTATGGTTCAACAACTTCATCATCTACATCTAACATAAGTGGTTCTAGTTTTGCATCCTCAACTTCATCAAGTGGAGGTGGAATAAGTACCAGTAGTTCTCCTAGTAGGTCAGACCAATTTGCTTCAGCTTCGATGCAAACCAACCAAGTTTTAGATATGAGTTCTATGTCTACTTTAGACACATCATCAAGCAATAGTTTAGATAATACAACAAGCGTAGGCAATACAACAAATGTAGGCGACACTATAAGCGCAGGCGATACAACCAATGTTAATGTTTCTGTTGTTTCTGTTGATACATTTACTAGTACGGTACAAAATCAAATAGATACGTCTATAAATTCTATGAATACATCCTCTGATACAGAAACAGTGGTAGAAGACCTTATAGCTCAAAACTTACAAACACAACAAGAAGAAATAGAACAAGAGCAAGAAGACACTGGCCAATACGGTGACGAAAGCACGCTTGTTGCCTTGATTGGATATGTGCCAGGATTCAACTCATACGAACAAGTTACCATGGTAGACAGTACAGATTGGTATATTAGTGCAAATATTTATACTTCTGCTACACTAGATGACAATACCGAGGCTTTTTTTGGCTTGGTCAACGAAAATTTAAAAGGTTTGGGCCAGATGATTGAGGACCAACCTAACCTTTGGAGGTAAAAATGGATTGGTTTCAAAGCAAAACTACACAA
>Ga0208643_1002078_pt1 | contig 10272 bp, 18 predicted proteins | sample VirMetDEL_Nov_12_FD_184516 | JGI IMG/M metagenome (GOLD analysis project Ga0208643, IMG submission 184516) | Aqueous microbial communities from the Delaware River and Bay under freshwater to marine salinity gradient to study organic matter... | ecosystem: Environmental > Aquatic > Marine >... | reverse complement strand
GTACAGCTTCCTTTTCATCTTCAGTCTTCATTATAATATATATTAGATTTCTTTCCAACCAAACGATTCGCAGAGAAACTTTGTTCCGTCTACCTCAACCACATCACCAGTTGATAGGGAATAGTTGCCTAGAGCTCTAAACTCCTTTGCAATGCTTAACATTTCTTCACTTAACATTTCTTCCGGAGCATTAGTAATATGAAAAACAAGCTCGGCCACTTCTTCACAAAAGCGTTCCTTTTTAATAGTAGGAAGTTTGTATTCAAAAATTACCTTACGTTCGGTATTCTCGTCAGCGTCAAACGCGAATCTGGTTTCTAATGGTCTGTGTACTTTAATGTTATTCATACCAATATTATATCACTGTTCCTTGATAAATTCCCCTGACTCTTTTCTCAGCTCTATCTCAGCCTTTCTAGTAAACTCTATACCAGATTCATATAGTTCCTCAAGATCTTCATAAGGAACGCTAATACCAGTCTTGTATGATATAAACTCTCCTGATTCAGTAACGTCGATTAAATCAAATGGATTCATTTTTATCAGATTCGAGCTTTTTAATATCTTCGCTTAGTAACTGAGTCTCACTATTACCATTCTTAACGTAATGAGCGATGTATGCAAGTCGTTCTTCTTCTGTTAGGTCTCTTTTATTCATACAGCAATTATATGACTGTTCCTATATTAAATAATAATATGAGGTATGTAAACCAAAAAGGTAGTGCAGATAGATTATCAATTAATAAATCTAAAAAAATAGAGGATATTGAAAAACGTAAACTTTTAAATAAAAATACAAGTCCAGTTAATAGATTTAAGATTATTAGTTACTCACCGTTACCATATCAGACCCCGTTTACAAACTCAACATGGTTTTCTTCTTACGATTATGATTATACAACTCAATCGCAAGGTATGTCACAATTTTATGTTGTTGGTGATAAGATGTTTTGGGGTATGAATGCTAAGACTTTCCCTTTTAAAGTTAATCAGACTGGGAGAGGTTCTCAATATTATTGGCTCAATTATTATGATATAGATAATAATTATCTAGGTTGGAGCGGGGATGGTATACCAGTTGAAGATGAATCACATTACCACATCATATCTAAAGATGCCGCAGAAACAACTTATTATAAACAAATAAATGAAATAGCTAAACCACCAGAAGGCACTTTTACAGTTTGGTTATTTAACGAATTTGGTGCAGCTGCTATAAACGTATATGATAAACCATTTATATATGAAGAAGGTTTAAATCTCTTAAGTGATGTTAATTTACCTTGGATAGGTTACCCGTTAAATAGTCCATATACACCACCTATCAGCACCCGCACATCTTGGAGAGCTGATGAAATGCCAAAAAGACCTGTTACTGTTCCAATCTTTGATGATTACTTTATACCGGATATTAAAGACAATACAATGTATTTCAATGCTTGGCCTATACATGCAAATGTAAACGTCGAGGGTACCATGAGTTTTACTAGAGAGTTATCTGCTGGTAAAGAGGTTATGTATGCAGACGCTCACTGGACCGGTACAACTACTTTTAGTGCAAACGAATTTGTAAATCCTTTTTTAGTTAAAGCTCCACCACCTGAACTTAACCCTGATTACCCTGGGTCTGTATTTCCACCTCTTGTAGTAGGAGAGCCTATAACCTTTTATAATGGAATTCAGAAAGTTAATTTTTATTATACAGATGAAAATGATGTAATAATTGACTCAACTTTCGGTGATGTACCAGGCTCGACACATGTTCAATATGTGTGGGATGAAGTAGGCGTTGTAACTAAGACAGCATGTGATCACTTCTCTATCGACGCATTTAATACATATGAAATACCAGCTAATGCTGCTTATATTTGGTTAGCGTGGCAATCAAATCGTAGCTTCGGTATACCTAGTCCATTAGAACGACAAGTTTGCCACCCTATATCAGACATTACTTAAATGTAAACTACATTAAATAATTATAATAAATATGAGAAATTATAAAAGCAGCCAGTTACTTAATCAGTCTTTAAACAGTCGATTAAATGCTAAAAAAATAGGTAACATAAATGCTGGTAACAATAAATTTAAGATTACCAGTTATATACCTCTACCAGATATTGTAAATTTAGTTTTAATCAGTTACACTACAACTGACCCGGATAACCAATCAGGTGATAACGGAACAGCTACTATAAATTTTGAAGGAGATAGAGGTCCATTTACATATACTTTAGATGGAGGAGGTTCCATACCATGTACAAGTCCTATAGTGTTAACTGGCTTAAGTGAATCAATTACATATAATGTCGTTATAACTGATGCTTTACGGAATTCTATTAAGGTTGAATTTAAACTTGGAGAAAGTGGTTTTGGATTTGATGCTGATTGGATTATGGTAACATATCAATTTAGTGATGGTGAAGATTTAGATACAAGATCTAGAATAGTTACACCTGATATTGGACAAGTAACGCAAAAAAATATGGTGGGTTACTATTTATACGAAATATGGCCACCAGACGCTCACCAAGCAATTATACAGTGGAGTGGTGATAATATAGGTCTTGGTTTTGAATCTATACTTATAAATTTAAACAACTTAAAAACGCAATACCCATCGGAAAAAACAATGGTTGCTGATTTAAGATGCCTTTGGTATGATGATCCATCAACTCCAGGTATACTACCTGTTGAATGTTCTTCTACATTATGGAAAGGTGGTTTACCTATCCTTGATGTTGATAATTATATTTGGTCTAATCCAACAGCTACAGCAGTAAGTTATATAGATTCTGTTTCTTTAGTAATACCAAGTTCTACACCAGATGGTGTAGAACCACCACCATATAGAGTGGAAGATTCAACAGGCTGGAGACTTGCTACATTAACTTATAACTTAGAAACAAAAATAGGAGTTTTTAATAACGCTGATATTACAACACCTAACGTACCAGTTGAATAATAAACTAGATTAAATAATATTATGGCCAGACGTAGAGAAAGTAGGATAATTAATACTTTATTAACAAATATTAATTCAAAATCATCTAATAATAATAGAACTGTAGATGTTCAATATGTTTTCAATGAAAATGAAAAACAAAAACTTTTAAATAAACATGGAATAAATAAAACTAAAATTATTAGTTATTCACCGGTACCGCTGATGAATGAAATAGGTTATCTTCTTTGGACATTTGATACACCAGCACCGGGCACTCAAGTTAATAACTTTATACTGACTACAGGTCCTGATGAATCCATTTTAGACTGGGGAGATGGTAATAGTGTTACTGTATCATCTAATACAAGTCCTAGTTTAAACCATACATATTAAATAATAGTAGATGAGATATATAAAACAAAAAGGTAGGGCAGATAGGTTATCAATTAATATTGCAAATAAACTTGGAGATGGTTCTACAGCAATTAAAAAGACGCAAAAAGAACTTAATAAAATAGTTTCAACTATAGCAAATAATGGTATAGGAATTGCTTTAAATATCAATAGAAAAGAACTCAATCAAACACTTACAACATCGACGAAAATGTTATCCCTTTCTGGTAGTAGAAACCATCAGATTGTTAATGGTTATAAATTAGTAAATATTAACCTTTCACCAATATCACTCGAGACTGGAATTGTAAAAATAACTGGTGACTATGTAGGTATCAGAGACCCTATAATTGGTGGTTTACAAACACCTGGTAAGTTTTATCGCGAGGTGACGTATGCAGGTACCGCTGGTGCAGCTCATGTATATACAGGATATGCATGGCAGGACATGTCAACAAAACCTCCATCAGAAACAACAACATGGAGTGGTACATGGACAGCAGATATAAAAGATGGAGCGACATTAACTACCGGAAACGCTTACCGAGATCGAACTGCTGGTAACCCGCTAGGTACATCTGATCTGAGAATTTTAGACCCAACAGCTGGTATTAATCCAACTGGTACGTATTTCGCAGCCGGTGAAGGTTTTATTAGGCTGTATCTAAATATATATAAAACTGATAACCCAATATTAGAATCAGAAACTAAAAGAATTTGGGGTCCCCCAAATGGAGCTAATAAGAATAATGTTAGTAATAGACCACCTGAACCAATACCGTATGAAGATAGTATGTTTCAAATTGGATCTCCGAATAACAGTATCGATGAGATGTGGGGTTCGCAGTTATATGGTCAATTATCATTAGAACTATTACAACAAGAAACTCCAGCAGATATAGCTAACAATTGGGAAACTCGTACACGAGGTACATTGACAAATATAAATAGTCTTACAGCAAGAACTGAGGATCATCGCACACAGTTCGGTGGAAATGATAGAGGCACAATAGGAGCTAATATGTCTGCTTTTCAGATATCAGTAGAGTTTAAAGGACGTAAGAACGAGCCATTAGTTATATATGCTAAAATTAGAGAGTTAGACGTTGCTACAAATATTACAACAGAATATACAAAAACATATAATGCAGTAACTAACAGTTCAGGTAACGTAACAAACATCGATCGTTTTACAGTAACTGAAATTAATAAAGATGTAGTATACACTTTACTTGATGTATACGCTATTCAATAGAACTTTTATATTAATAATCGTCGTAATAATCAGCATCGCCTGATCTGATCTTTTCACTCTGATAGATAATTTCCATATCGAAGTCTTTTTCGCTTTTAAGCTCTACTTCAATACTCTTAATATGAATTTTATCGTTATCGAACCCTTCAAAGATTTTAAATAACTTATCTGAGTATTCGTATGTATGTTTGTCTAACTGTTTAGTCCACATATGGTTTAAATTGATATGTTTTTGTTTTCTTAGTTTGTGGTTTAGGTTGATTATAATTATCAACACTTAGCAATAGGAGCGCTACGACTCCAAAGTAAATGCCATATAGAACATTCACTAGCGGGCAAATAACTACCAATAGTAGTAGTATATTGATTACTGTACTTTTAATCTTTTTCTTTGTCATATATAATAAAATTTGATAGTAACATAATTTTGTTGTAAATTGGATACATATAGTAAGCTGTACAATCGAAGCGTAAAAATATCTTCGATATTAGATCGCCGATATAGTATAGGATAGTAGATAATATAAGTTTCATAATAATATTGATTAGTAAAGTAGAGTGCTTAGTAAAACTCCTGTACCGGTCCCTAACGAACCACCAGCTGCATAGAATAGCTTCTCTTTCGTTCCTCCACCTGCTACTCCATTAACTCCCATTGTCCATGCTAGCCCGATAAGGAAAGAGAATACAATACTTGCGACTAGCTTACCGTTAGCAATGTGCCAGGTGTTCATCGAGATTAATACTAATTGTATATATGAATATAATGCTATTTTCATTTTTATTTTATTTATTGAATAATTACCTATAATGGTTGTTATAGTAATATTATATCAGTGTTCCCATATAAATAATAATATATGTTAGGCTATAGACAAAGTGGATCACCTGGTAAATTTTCACCGGTACCGGCAACTCGCAAAGAACTTAATACAAATTTTTCAGGGAGGATGAAAGGTAATAGAACTAGAATTATTAGCTATACACCTTTAACTATACTACCGTCACCGTTTTTTATAAATGATTTTAATGGTGTAACAATTGAAACATTACCAGGTGTTTTATATACTCATAACACGCTTTTTATAGAAGATTTTAACGGTGAAACAATTGAAACATTACTAGGTGTTTTATATACTCATAACCCGCTTTTTATAGAAGATTTTAATGGTGAAACGATTGGAACATTACCAGGTGTTTTATATACTCAAAATCTGGTTTTTATAGAAGATTTTAATGGTGAAACGATTGGAACATTACCAGGTGTTTTATATACTCAATTGTAATCAGTTTAATAAATAATTATATGTCTAATCAAATATATTTAAAAACTACCAATTTCGGTAACTCCAACGATGACTGTTTAATATTGGATGGTAAAACATCATATAAACAACAATTCCCTTTTGGTGATGATTGGACTAAAATACATGTTGGAGCTTTTATAAGCTATACCAGATCACTTACAGATCCTAACCTTTCACCAAGGCTCGGTGATCTAGATAGTACTGGTACATCAACAGATACATTTAGTTATCTTGGTATATCTAAATATGCTGCTCCAGATAATTTTTTACCGCGACAAGGCGTACAAACCGCATCACCAGACGAAGCTTTTTCAGGATTTAAATTCAAGAGCTGCCGTGATAGTCCAGCTACCTTAGGTAAAGCTTTATCTGACGGGTGGTGGATACAAAGTAGATTTGATAGTGAAGCGACAACCGGCAATACCCTAACGACCATCCCTATTTATGATTGGACTAACGCAACCGGTGGTATGGCTGGCACAGCATATTTTGCTTTTTATGTAGGTTTTAACATAAATAAGGCTTCTACTGTAATTAGCATAGGTGGTACCGGAAGCTCTAGTAGCCCAACAAACGGGTTTTCAAATGTATCAGCTGAAATTTTAGAAGAACAAATAGACATACATACCAACGATAATTATAGTCTTAATATGGGAGTCGATGATTTTAGTATTGGTATGCCTGATTCGTTTTTCTTTTATAATGGACTGCAATCGGCACGTATGCGTATACACGCAATGGGTGTTAAGAAGATAATCTAATTTAGTCTAATCTTTCTATTGTTATTGATAGCCTCATTAATCTTCTGTGTTACATTAACACCTACATGTTCGTTAAATACGAGAGGTCCGCGAGAACGTCCCATACGCTTAGTGTGTGTTGGATTTGGTGATCGTAGATCGACTCCTTGTTTAGCTCTTTTACTCATAATTTTTAACCGTTTAGTAATGTAAGGATTTCATTTTCTGGTACATATTTCATATTCTGTCCCCCATTACCTTCTGATACTAGATAAACATTCTGCATCGTACCTCCAACGCTCTCTTGTTTAACTGAGACTACCTCGCCGTTTGCGTGCATATCTCCTGATCGATAATTGATTGTTTGACCTTCTTTGTATTTTGCATTCATAATATAATTATACCATATTTGGTTTGGAATTCAAGCGTTCTTTATATAAAAAGTTAGCTCTTTCGTAACCTGCTTGCATAGCTAATTCTGGAGTTTCAATATCATCGAAGGTATCATTCGAGCTCATAAACAATCGATACTTATTTTCATCTCTATTAGACTTAAGATCAATATGCTGATCCTGCTTACGGATTGTCATATAGAATGTTTTATAGTCTAAACATTCCCAGCACATAAAATCTGGCTTCTTTATAAACAACTTCCGGTTAGGGTTCTCTGAAAACTTACTCATTTATCGGCAGATTGATTTACTAAAATTTTTAACGCAAGAACGAGCTCCGTTCGGTACATAATAATGCTTATTACGATCCCAAGATTCGTTCGTAAAGATTTGCAACGTTCCACCAGTCTTATGATCGAAGCATAAGTTACCCTTACGGTTGCGAGTTACCTCGCGCGCTGGCGGTTCATCTAAACCTAAAATTGCTCTAATATTTGCGTTCATATAACAATTATATCATAGTTCCTAATTAACGATGCTATCTTCGAACGGGATCAGGCATATAATATTGCTATCATCATTCGTTACGTAGTAGTAATTAGTTTCCTCTACCGGCTTAAGCGTCGGCTTGCTTGTATATACTTTTGAATAATGCTTCATAAAGAAGTTATTCAGTAATAGCTTAATTGTCTCGTCCATATTTTGTAACTTCGTCTTTAAGTAAATCAATCTCGAGTTTTAATTCATCAATCATACCCTTTTCGATAAGTTTTGAAAACTTCTCAAGCTTTAATACTATTTGTGTTATAATAACTTCTGCGATGTCATCTTTCATAACTATTATTTAATTCAAATCAGCCTCTTGATTTAAGATTTGAAATGCTAATTCGTACTTGTATAAACTCTTGCCGATCTTACTTTTATAGCGATCGAAGCTTATACAAGGATTGCTCAACCGAAGATAGAAATAATCTCTAAAGCTATCGGTCGAGCATATTGTTTCTAAATCAATCACTTTCAGGATCCAGATTTGGTATATCGTATACTAAGATATATGCTACCTCTACTTCAAATTGCTTCTGCGTTTCAGCTTTAACATTTGAGGTAAAGATCGGTTGTAGGTCTGAAGTATTTTCAGCACCTGCATATACCTTAATACACTCTCCATCTTCTTGAACGAATGTATACTTAGATGTAATTTCTTTAAACATATTATTATTTATTCTTATTGGTTAATGACATTGAGAAGCTTTTCGCCTCGAGTAATTGTAGAGCTAACGAGACTATCGCTATTAATAACAGTCCAGAAACTCTGCTTATTCATCCGACCTAGACCGAACTCAGATGATACGTATTGATTACTCTTACTCTTACCACCACCACGAGTACTGTTATGGGTATAGTAGTCAGTTACTGCAGAGAACACGTCTGCGTAGCTCTCCCCTCGGTTACCTGCACCTCGCTTAAAGAGGTTATCTAAGCTATCAACCGTATTTAAACAGCGTGTGCTAACTCCTTCGCGTGGATTATTACGAGTAAGAAACCCAGTAAATAATTGCTTTGCTTTCTTGCTATCAATCTTCTTCTTCAGGAGATTTTCAAACTTCTTACGGAAGTCTTCTTGAGTCCCAAGATAGCTATCAACAAGATTAGCGATATCAGCTAGCTTAAGCTCTACATCACCACGATGCACTGCACTACCAATCTGACCTTCTTTAGAGTTCAAATTAAACGAGAATGTATTATCACATACAGTACAGGTATTTGTATTATTAACCCAGAGCTTAGATGTCTGATCGTGCGAGTTACCGAAGTTAAGAAAGTCCTTAAACTCTCGATCACCGACTTTATACTTATCATGACCATCTAGGCTAACAGTAACAAATACTTTACCTCGATTGCAGACGCTTCCCATACTCTCGATCTTAGCTTTTGGTAGCCGATTGATAGCATCACTGACCAGATCCATAAACTTCTCATTCGTAATTGGCTTATAAGAAGGGCTCATCGGACGTCCGATAATCTCATCATCATCAGAACCAACAAGGATACCGAAACCGGTTTCAACTTCTTCTTCTACATTATTAATATATGTAAGCGGCTTGCGCTCCACATCCCATTGCGTAAGGTAATTATCCTTTACGTCAATAGCATCGACTACCGTAGTAAGTCCATGCCATGCTTGCTTAAGACCAATTTGCTGGTCGCGTTCTGTGAGGTTATGACTCATTTTTTATCTTTCTTTGTTTTGTTTATGTTTTAATAAATTCTATACACCAATTATATCATAGTTCCTTTACATTTCAAGTATTATTTCCTTAGAATGTAAATCTTTAATGAATTTGTTAATATCTTTACCTGGATAGTATATATGATTGTAGCAGAAGTCCTCTAACATAATACCTAAATCTGGATATTCTGCTTTATGTCGCTTAGAGACTTCATCGCACAATTCTGAAAAAACCTTATCTTGCTTTTCTTGCAAGACCTGAATTAATTGCCTGGCTTCTAATAATTTTTCTACTGTAAGCATGATAGAATTATATCATAGTTCCTATAAGTATTAGTATGGCAACCATACCTATATACCATGCGACAATTGTCCCTCCAGTAACCGGGGCGATGTCTACTGAGTATTTTGAAAACTTTTTAAATACTACCATGAACTCGACGTCAGGTGAGTTGATTACTATAATGAATCACGGTAAATTGGTATTAAGTTGGAGAGAGCTAGTAGAGCAGGACTTGCTGATCACTGTCGATGCTTCGATTGATACATCGCTTACGGTTTTTAATTTAGATTCGAATGCTAGTTATTCTGGTGTAATTGATTGGGGTGATGGAAGTGCTGACACAATCCTATCTGGAACTGGTAATACAAGTATTTCGCACACTTTCACTTCTACTGGTGTATATCAAGTGAGGGTAAGCGGAAGTGCAGTTCCTAGGTTTAGGCTTTCAAGTCAATTAAACGTAGTTTCAGTAGAGAACTTAGGAAATGTAGGTCTTCAAACTACAGATTCTATGTTCTCGAACTGCACTAACCTAGTGAGCGTCAACATTGGCAACTACGTCACCAGCATCGAGGGTGGCACATTCGATGGCTGCACTAGCCTGACGAGCTCAACCATCGGCAACAGCGTCACCAGCATAGGGAATTACGCATTCTATAACTGCACTAGCCTGACGAGCATCACCATACCCGACAGCGTTACTAGTATCGGGGATATCGCATTCGCTT
>Ga0208643_1002074_pt1 | contig 10281 bp, 8 predicted proteins | sample VirMetDEL_Nov_12_FD_184516 | JGI IMG/M metagenome (GOLD analysis project Ga0208643, IMG submission 184516) | Aqueous microbial communities from the Delaware River and Bay under freshwater to marine salinity gradient to study organic matter... | ecosystem: Environmental > Aquatic > Marine >... | reverse complement strand
GCTTCTTCTTCAGCAGCTATTCTTGCAGCTTCTGCTGCGTTAAATGCGTCAAGGTCTGTTTGATTCTTTATATCCGGGTTATTGTCATCAGGATCAGCATTAGCCCCTACGCCATCCTTATCATTATCATACATTTCGTCAGGGTTTAGCGGAAAAGGATCTACCGTGTCATATGCCCCGTCACCATCATCGTCGGAGTCATAATGATTCATAATATCGTCATTATCGGTATCTCTACGATCAAAGTCGCTCCATTTGTCAGGGTTTGCTACATGCCATTTAGTTAGAAGTTTTAAAAAATCTTGTCCAGTTTGGTCAGGGTAGTCTGCTGCTAAAGGAAAGTCATCGCCTTCTATAAAGTCCCCACGAGCAATCCTCTCGGCTTCTTCTTGAGCTATTCTTGCAGCTTCTTCTTCCGCAGCTTTTTTTGCTGCTGCCGCTGCCGCTGCTTCTGCTTGAGCTTCTGCGGCTTGTCTTTTTCTCTCTGCTTCATACGCCGCCGCTGCCGCCTCTGCTTCTGCTTGCGCGTTATCCCCTACGCCATCTCCATCAGAGTCAGCAGATTCCCTACCATCAAATGGGAAAGCATCTTCAGTATCTAGCGTACCATCATTGTCATCATCGGTATCATCGTAATCAGAAATACCATCGTTATCACTGTCTAGCTCTTGACCGGGGTATTGGATCTCCGGATTACCCCAATCGTGGTCTTCATCATTATTAACGCCATCGCCATCGGCATCAGGGTCATCTTGATCTGCAAGTCCGTCGCCATCTATATCTGAGGTATACCTTCCGTCATATGGAAGATCATCTTCAGTATCTGGCGTACCATCATTGTCATCGTCGTCATCATCTATATCAGGTATACCGTCTTCATCATTATCAGGTGGTGGAAGCGTACCTGTCGTAGATTCGGTCATAGTAACAGGATTATATATATTACCGGGATCGATATAACCAGAACTATTTGGGGCGGGAATAAGGTACCCATGCAAACCATCTTGGTTGTCTCCAGATACCGCGTCTACTGCTACGGATGCGTTTATATTCCCTGCGCTGGACATATAATATGGCATAGTTCCCGGCACGAGTCTCTCCTCCCAATCTTCGTACCCGCCGCCGTCGTCTTCAAATCCCCCTAAGATAGGCTCAAAGTTTGTTAAGAATTTACCGTCGTCACCTTTAACTCCTATAGGTGGTACTTCTATATCCCCATAAAAGTTTGCTTTGACTCTATAATCTTGATGCTCCTCAGAAGGCATGAAAGGAGTTATGCGCTGCTCTATAAACTGCTTGAAGTCCCTATCACTTGCGTCTCTATATTCCGAGAACGCAGATCCGTCAGCAATAAAATCTTGTAGCTTGACACCTTCGGTCTCGTTAACATAGTGATATAACATCAACAAGTCAGCCGTTAAGTTTAATTTACCATCACCATCTACGTCGAATACGTTAAATAAAGGCGAACCAAAACCACCATCTTTAAGCACCTTATGGTACTCTTTGAGAGCCGCAGTCATCTCAGTCGCATTTCGAGTAGAATTTGGCGTTATATGATAATCGGTTGCTTCAAAATCAAAAGTTGTAGTGAATAATGCGTAGTACAATGACTGAATATCTTCTACTCCAACTACACCATCTTGGTTCATATCAAATGGGGAGTAGTTAAATTGAGATCTGCTACTGTCTTTTTCTGCTTGTTCTTTAGAGCCGGGGTTGTCTTGGAAATAATAATCTCTAGCTAGAGGAGTGTCGCTTACCGGGTAAGGAAAAGCAGACAGGTACACATTATCGACATTGTCTAGTAGGTCACGGTTCCCATCTTCAAAATACCTATCGGCAAATGCTTCGGGAGCACCTGCAGGACTTAGTAGGTGTCTACCTGTGTGTGTAGAAAAACTTTGCAAGTATGGGTCTTGTGCGTATTGCTTTTTATATTGTTCATGCGCCCAAACTAGAGCAGGCCCCGCGTTAAACTGGTCAATGTTTCCTCTTTCCCAAAATCTAGTATCCATGAGCGACTCGGCGGTAATATATTTAGCACCGAACCTTTGATATGGGTCAGAACGCACAACGTCGGAAATAAGAAGCCGAGAAAACTTATCAAGGGTGTTCCACGCGGGAATAGAAGTCGTTCCGATATAGTTACGCCCAGCAGGCCTAAGATCATACGTTTTTAACCATACAAGTGCAGCGTTTATGCTGGGTATATGTACATTACCGTATGCCATGAATTAGCCTTATAGTGAAGCGATTATGAATGCTAGTAATTCGGGATACCGAACACCGCGTCTTGTTACCTCTGTAGCTGTAACACCTTCTGGTATGTGTGCCTGCTCATTGTAGACTTCTTTTTTTGTTTTTGTGACCCCATCTTCATCAGTCTGAGTCACATCAGCTTCCCACCAAGTAGTGCTTATAAACATAGCGTACCTGCCAGCGTCTAAACCCTCAGCAGTAAAAGCCGCATCAAGGTCTTGAGCAATAATACCAAAGTGTATTCTAGCACTATCACCGTTTTCTGCAACTGAATCTATCCATCTAAACTTACGTAGTAAGCCTTTTGCAGCTAAAGCTACTCTTTTTTCTGCGTCAGATAGTTCTTCTATGTCTTGTTTTAAGTTTCCGTCTGAAGTTTGTATTGTACCATTAGTAGCATATACATCATCAAATCTTGTAGATGCGCTACCCAAATCAACAGCATTATCTTTGTCATCACCAATCCCATCAACTGGACGAATAATATGACTAGAAAACTGAGTAGTAGCTAAAAGACCACAACCGGGGCCAGCAAAAAATGTACCACTACCAAAAGATACATTAGTGTAGCCAAGACTACCTCTATGGTTAGAACCGGCATAAAAACTTATCATGCGACCATCAGCGGAAGAACTAGTGTTAGTGTTAGTCATCCTAAACAACTCGCCTTCTTCAGAAGACTTAGCACCGTATATCCAAAAATCATAGGTAAGTGTAGATGTACCAATACTTAGCTGGTCTACATTTTTTATGTCGTTATTGGCCGCATCTAAGGTACCACCAAGTTCTGGGGTTGTATCATCGACTACTGCAGATATACCACTTGATACTTGCGCCCAAGTCAGCCCCCCTGTGTTACCTGATTGCGCAGACAAGAAATAACCATTAACTGGAGCATTAGATACTTTAAGATTAGCTTCGTCTACTATATTGTCTGCAATCGTTAGGGCTGTAGCTCCTGTAACTTCGCCTGTATGTGTAGCATTAGTTACTTTAGCTGTGTTAGCTGTAATGGCTGAGTTTATTGCATCTGCAAGTTTTGCATCTGTTACTGCGTCATCAGCTATTTGTGCAGTGGCTATAGTCCCACTCAGACTAGATGTAGGGTAATCAGTAGCATCACTTAGATTAAACGCAGGTGTAGCATCTGACTGACCTAAATCAAGGGATACACCACCGTAAGATACACTATCATTAGCTAACTTAGAATTAGCTATACTGCCAGCTAGTTGCGCGTTTGTAATAGTACCACTTAGACTAGATGTAGGGTAATCAGTAGCATCACTTAGATCAAATGCAGGAGTCGCATCAGTTTGTCCCAAATCAAGAGATACACCACCATAAGACACACTATCGTTAACAAGTTTTGCATTTGCTATACTGCCAGCTAGTTGCGCATTCGTTATAGTACCACTTAGACTAGATGTAGGGTAGTTAGTAGCATCGCTTAGATCAAATGCAGGAGTAGCGTCAGTCTGACCTAAATCAAGAGATACACCCCCATAAGACACACTATCGTTAACAAGTTTAGCGTTAGTTATACTGCCAGCTAACTGCGCGTTCGTTATAGTGCCCGTAAGGTTTGATGTAAGGTATCCAGTGGCATCTACTAGGTTAAACGCAGGTGTAGCATCAACACCACCCAATGCTAACGTAACACCACCAAAAGATATTGTAGAGTTTTCTAGCTTACTATTCGGTATGCTACCATCAATAATATCATCGGAATCATATTGCAAAGCACGGCTAAGCGCGTCATCTACATTAGCAAAGAAAATCCTAAGAACAGCATCTCGCTGTATTGTAAGCGATTGGTTGTACTCCGCTGGAGGTTGAGGTAAAACAGGAGCATGAAAAGGTTTGTTTGTGTTCCGTATTTTAGTAGCCATTAGCTACCTCTTCTACCATCAGGACGCATGTTTAACCTTGGTGTACCTAACTGCCATTTAGTACCTAACGAATCAGAAGCTAATTTTATTGCCATCTGTCTGCCACGCACACGTATATCGACCTGCTCAGTATACTGGTCTACAGTCTCGGCAACCAAAATTACTTCTTTCTCACTATTACCACCCTGTGATAACGGATTATTGTTAGCAGCTCCCGGCTCACTACTCGCCAACAAAGACATATCTACACTAGGAGTAGCAGAGCTTGAACCCACAAAAGTGACGTCTGGTATCAACTTGTCCACAAACGTAAAACTAGTTCCTGACTCTATACCAAACTGTCCAGATGTTATGTATGCGTCAATAGCGGTATTTGTAGCGCCTTGCCCGTCATCGTTACCATTCTCATGCTCTACTAAGTTATATGTGTTTGTAGCAGCTAAAGGGAAATCGTTTATAGGAGAGTCTAACCAAGCACTACGATCCATAGTTCCAACATACCAAATGTCTTCTAAGTAGTTATATACTACATACTTATCTGGGGCTACCCTACTAGTGTTGGAGTCTGACACATAGAACCACCATATCTCATGGTATTCTTCTAATGTACCAGCAAATGTCTGTGCATACTGTCCTTTATCCAAATCATCAAATATGAATTTCCGTACGTCGCATCTTAGAGGTTGGACAGTTCCATCGTATTTGTAAAATTTCTCTTTCCCCATCCAATATGCGACTCCGTTGGCGTATGCAACGGCCTTCGACGAAGCTACTGACATGTTTGACCCAACCAACGTAGAACTCCATACCACTGGAGCACCAACATACTGCAGCGAATACAACGCAGCATCGGTGAAAACCAATATTTCTTGTCGTGACTGAATTGCAGTTACGATTTCTGTGCCTTGTGATAACTGCAAGTCTCCTGATTGGTTAGTTGAACGGGGTCGCCAGTCAAACATATCTTCTTGGTCTGACCAACGCATTAACAAGGGGTTAAGTGTTTCTGTGGTATCTCCGAACGCGTTAGTACCAAAACAAAATACAAACCTACTAACATCAGACACTAGCAAGTGGTTCTGTACGACAGGTACTTCAGCAGAAAGTTCATACTGTGCAGTAACCGCACCACCCCCACCAGAAGTAGATGAAGTAGCCGCGTCAATCCCAGATATAGCTGCAGTAGTAAAAGTATTTGCAGCGGAGTCCACTAATTCTATCTTATGTCTAGCATTTATTGACGCTTGGGGGATGCCCGCTATAGCTCCAGAACACCCTGCTATAGTTACGAATTGTCCAACCTCATAGGCCCTTGTTAGGGTAGGGTCATATACCGTTAAGTTCGTGGTATCTACAGTAGTTGAAATAGGGTTAGTACCGAAGATGATAGAACGTGGAGTACCACCCGTATCTTCTGTAGGGTTCTTATCCATAAACAAAGTAGTTCCAACACCCCCTATAGACACAATCTTTGTATCCGCTGGTATACCCGTAGCAGTAATACTTTGCCCTACATATAGTTTTGCTGTCTCAGCTGCGTCTAAAGAAGATATGCCCTTAATAAGGGTGTTAAAAAGTCCGGTTGTAGTTACAGACAACTCAACAGGAGCGCCATTTTTTACGCCCGCTACGTTTACAGCTCTAGTGCCTGTGCCTTCACTTGTGTCCCAATAGTATAACCCACCACCACGAGGGCCTATAATTAAGTCTTCACCAAAGTTAGCTTGATTCCATACACGTAACTCTTCTATATTACCGGCACTACCATTCCAAGTGCCCCCATCATAAGAACTAGACTCCCAACCAACTATAGGTATCTGAAAGTCAGGGCCTACGTTTATTTGATATGCTACAGTAAAAGCACCGCCACCCCCACTAGTAGGAGTGCTTGTGGCTGCAGCTGCAGCCGTTACAGAAAATAACTTGGTACCATCAAAAGTTAACGTGCCGTCTGTTACACTTCCACCCGTTGTAGAAGCACTTAACTCAAATGTTCCGGGGGAGGTTACTTGCTTTACAAACGCACCCTCGGGAATGCCAGTACCACTTACAGGTAGTCCTGCAACAATATTAGCGTTTGTGTTGTGATTAATAGTTGGATCATTATTATAATCACAGGTTGAATCTGTAAACGAACTACCTACATCTGCTATAACATGTTCTTTGTTTAGGTTGTCTGTAGATATACCACCAACAGCGTCACTACCAGCTATTGTAATGTAACTACCTACAGTGAAACCCCCACTTACGTCCTGCACTCTTACTGTAGTAGAACCACTACTAACAAATATTTTATCCGTCAAAGACACAGTAGTACGTAAAGGTGTTACATCATAGTAGTCTTGTCCTTCTTCTACCATAAACTTAACATTAGTGCCAAGCCCTGTATACCTTACAAACCCAAGACTAATCCACTGATGTAACGACCTACAAACACCTGTAAACGTATTTGCACCCAACCGAGTCCAGCCACCTATCTTCTCAGGATAGCCTTGGCGAAAACGAATCTTGTCACTGTCATTCCAACCCGCCTCGTTAGTATATTTAGTTACTTCTTTATTTATACCCGGGTTGAGTTGGAGCTTCTGTAAAGGCATATTAGTATTTCCAAGCTACTGGGGTAGTCTCTCGCGTGTCTACGTGTACAAAACCTTTAGCAACACCAATACCATTGAAACCCATGATAGAAGCATTACGTATAATAGCCATACGCTGTGCCCCACCAACTACCTTTATATCAGCAGCAATGCCTTGGCTATGTGTGCCCGGCTTGGATTTTTTAGCTTCAATGCTATGGTTAGGCGATCTGTACCCACTAGTTATGATAAACGGAAACCCACACACCTCACGCAGTGCATCAAGTTTCTGTAAGAAGTCAGGACACATCTCATTCTCACCAGTTTCCTGACAATTAAAATCTTCTACTTTAAAATACTTTAGGCTCATTTTTTTAGACTCATTAGTTTAGATACACCTTTAATACCAAAGCTAGAACTTATTGCAATAAACAATAAATATTGGTACCACTCAGGCAAACCAGATAACGCTACAAAACCTTGCTCTACACGATCTATAACAGTTAAATCATTTACCACTATAGCATACCCTACCATAAACACGGGTAGCGCTAATACAACCGTCCAAAATTCGTCTTTCCAGCTATGGGCAGAAGCATCAGCCATCTTAGCTTCCCATTCACCGTCATTCTCAATTACTTTGATTTTAGCCTTGTGTTTGGCTTGCTTCTCTTCGGCTTTGTTTTTTAGATACCCACCAGCTATATTAGCTATAGGGCCTATTAGATGTTGTAACATATATACCTCACTTTAATGGGTTGTATAATTCGTCCATACCGTCCCATAAATCTTGTATTTCCCGTTTTAAGACCTTTATCTCACCTTCAAAGCCTTCTACGTCTTTAACAACTAACTCTGCTTTTTTAACAATAGTTTGCATTTCTGTTACTGACTTTTCTACATCAGTAACTTGTTTCTGTATTAGTAACAAACCAGCTTGTTGGTCTTTAATAACTACTAAGTTAGTACCTAATTCCGCTAGTTTACCCTGTAATTTAGATACATCGTTAGCAGTAAGTTCTTGCTCAATAAGTAATATTTTCTCTTCTAACGGCACTATATCAGGTACTTGTATAGCTTCAACCGCTTCTAGACGGGAGTATAGGCTACTAGCAGTCCATACACCACCACCAATAGTAGAACCAATAGCTAATACTACAGCAATCCAAGCGCCTTTAAACGTCTGACCACCGATCTTTAGTTCGCTATCCTCAATACTCACTACAGTCTTCTCCATACATGAAGCAACTATAACCTTGTGCTGTAGGGCCTGTTAAGTAGTATTCAGCCTCACTACCTGTAGCTAATACATCCGCTTCTGATACGTATAAGTCTAAACCAAAGTTTGAACCATTTAGTAACACAGCAGTAGCATTGTTGGTGTTTGCCCAACTCATTGAAACCCATTGATTGTTAACTGAATAAGACACAGTAGCTTGCTCTGCAGTAGTATTGTTGTTCTCAGCACCCTGCTCTAAGAAATCTACCGCCTCTTGGTTTTCGGCAACGGCAATGAATGCACTTGCATTATTGGCATGCGTCTCAATGTCATCTATAGACTGATTATATTCGGTAACTTCTTCTTGTGTGATAGTTAGAACTTCTTGATTAGCTGCTACAAACTCTTGTACTTCCGCTTCTTCATCCGGCGTAGCTGCAGTTTCAGCCATCTCCGCTACTTCTACAACCTGCACCATCTCAACAACTACTTCAGTAAACGTATCAATAGCGCTATCCATAAGCTCTAATTCTTGAGTGGCACGCTCGTTAAGTACATCTTGTACAGAACCATAAGGTAAGTACGTACTCATACCTGACAAAGCCATGTTATAGGCTTGAAGCTGCTCAGAAGTTATGTGAGCACTACCTGAAAGAGTACCATCAGACATACTATGCCCGTGATAAGAGTATTCTTGCGCTGCACCTACTAACTTAATTCCTCTATCAATTTGATCTACAATAGCAGATGAGGTATCAATTAAGTTGTCTAACTCACTGGAGTGAGCTACGGAACCTAGCACTAATAGAGGTAATATCATCATCTTCTTCATAGTCAACGCTCTCTCCAATCTTTAAAATTTTATTATACCAATCTTTGGTGTTTTTAGTGTAGTCAGGAATGTAAGTTTCTGGATTTTGTTTCATTACCAAAAAAGCCCTTTTACCAACTATAAGTTTACCATTAGACAATATAGGACAGGGAGTTCCCGATATAAACATACTTTTCCATACATCAACTGACTGACACATCCTAGCTACAGCAGCTACTTTCATACCTAAATCTGATAATAATTTACTATCTCTACGGCGATCACAATTAGGATCAACTTCATAAGAACCACTAGATAACCCAACACCTACCGTCTGTAACGATCCGCCCGACCCTTTTAAACACGTATCCATACCATTAGACATGTAACTAGGACTTATGGCGCTACCTACAGGCATTTCACTACTAGATCCTGCACCGTTATATGTATTAGATACTGAATCATCCTGAGTAGTATTATTGCTAGACACCGTACTACCTTCACCATTATAGGTGTTTAAGCTACCATCCTGCGCATTATCAGCAAGGGCACTAACCGCGAACAACCACAAAAAGCTGAACTTAAATAAGTTTTTGACCAATTATATCTAGCCCCAAAATTAGTGGATACAGAAGCCATAATAAGCGTTCTATATTTTTAAACTTGTGCATACCCTGATCTAAACGCTTATCAACTGTATTTAGCTGGTACTGTATATGTTCCATACGTAACGCGCATTCTTTCTCGTGGGATTCTATTTTGTATAGGGCTTCTTTACTATCTTCCATGATTACGGTCTCGTCACGTTTACTTGATCTACTTGTAATACATTAAATACAAACTGCCCGGTTGAACTAGTTTGCCCCGCTAATATCTGTACTCGCATTTCAATATTACCTGCGCCACCTGAATCAGGCACTAGTTTTAATGTAGGCATTACAAAGTCGCGCTTACCAGCGGATAAAGCCGCGCCAGAAGAAGATATAGCCAAACGCTCTGACAGTTGGAACGTCTCATTTAAAGACTCTGTATCAGAGTCAGGTATGAAGGGCACAGCTGTTACCCAAGTACCTACGCTTTCAAACGCAGAAGAACTTACGTACACTGTACCACCAGTGCCACTAAACAACCCTGCACTAGAAGCTGCATTGTCGTAAACTATAGTTGTTTTATTAGTGCCATCATCATAAGTAGCATTTTGAATTCTTTTTTTACTAGCACCATCAGAACCATCATCTAAAAAGCTAAAAGAATCTATTTTACTTGTTTGGTCGCCAGCTACCTTTATTAGGTACCAATAAGAACTACCACCACCTTGTTTTGCATCTGCATCAGTAACTGCACCAATACTTGTGCCTGTAGCTCCCGCTGATTTTCGTTGTACCCGAACTGCTACATCGGCTAGAGGCGGCTCACTGTGTGTGCCAGAACTACTTATAGTACCACCAATAACTAAAGCTAATTCTTGAAACTGTGTACTACTGTTACCGTACAAATCAAATGTGGCTACTGTTTCAGTCGCAT
>Ga0208643_1002068_pt1 | contig 10299 bp, 7 predicted proteins | sample VirMetDEL_Nov_12_FD_184516 | JGI IMG/M metagenome (GOLD analysis project Ga0208643, IMG submission 184516) | Aqueous microbial communities from the Delaware River and Bay under freshwater to marine salinity gradient to study organic matter... | ecosystem: Environmental > Aquatic > Marine >... | reverse complement strand
AGCTGTTAAAAACTCAACCTGTAATGCAATTCTATTTCGGCTAATTAGGTCATCGGCATCCATTCTGGCTATAAACTCACCTGAGGATAGGTTAATCAATTCATTTAGTCGCGCAGGTAGACCTCTATTTTTTCCATCACTGATAATTTTAATCCGTTGATCGTTAAAGGACTTTGCAATAGCTAGTGATTTATCAGTTGAGCCATCATCTAATAAAATTAATTCAAAATCTTGAAATGTTTGCTGTAACACTGAACTGATTGCGGCCTGAAAATATTGCCCCGCGTTATAAAATGGGATGCCGATACTTACTTTCATTGTGCAGCCTCTATTATCGGATTAAATCGGTAAGGTGTTAAATTGCTAAATGCCGAGGTTGTCATATAGAAATATAATGTCATGAATAACGAGCCTGCAATAATGAGTATAATTCGGGTGTTGGTGTCTCTAAAACTACAAATAGTCATAGGTAATAAAAAAATATTCATTTGAATAAAGTATAAACTCATGCGTAGAAAGCCTGAAGGATCGACTTTGAGGACAATGGATAAAAGGCTGATCAGTACACCCATTAAATACAAGGTTAATAAAGTATCAAATGTTCTCGTGCCCAATATTATATGATTGGTATTACGACAGACAATAAACCAGCCAAATAATAGTATATTAAACATCGATACAACTACTCCGCCATGTGATTCAGTTCTATCTCCATAGCTAGAATATCTATCATCAATGCTAGCTGCAAAATTTATAAATGTTTGAAAAAAAACTAAAACAATGATGAAGACTAAAATAATGACGACAACTTTTTTGGGTTTAATATCCTTTCTAAAAATCAAATATAATGGCAAACATATGATGATAGATTTATGAAAGAGAAAACCAACAAATATCGAAATAATGTATCGTATTGGCTGCTTTTTAATAATGAAAATCACTGAAACAGCGAAGATAGCAATTGCAATGGCTTGCCGAGTACCGTTTAATTGAAAAAAATATGGACCAATCAGCAATAATGTTGCCAATGATAGTGTTTTATAATTGAATATACTTAGGGCGTAGAAATAACAACAAGCGATAATTATGGCGCTAAATGTGAATATAATAAAATAGTCGTCGGTGACTAAATGACCAATGGAATTGAGTAACCAAAAGCCAACTTCACCATTACTACTGGCAATGTCTATGGCATCCTTAAAAGATACTATTTTATTAAAATAGTATATATAGCTACCGGTGTCCGTACCTACTTTTACGTGCTTAAATCCGGTTAAAATTATTAATGGCAACGCTGCTATAGCCATTGTGACTATTAATGCGAAGTCATTAAATTTAAATCGATAGCCAACAAAAAAAACGCTGATAGAAGTCAATATAGCGATGAAGTAAGGCAACATGTTAAACGCTCAAAATGTTTGAAGATAGCATGCTTTATAGTGCCTGATACGCAGTGAGATATTTATCAACCATGCTGGTATCTGAAAAATGGCGACTAAACTTGTCTCTCATTATGCTTTGATTAAATTCTACTCGCCCCTGAGTATTGATTAATGCACTAATAGCTCGGATAAAAGATGAGGCATTATTATCAAAAATCTCAACACCCTCAATAAGGTTATTTTTAATTTCTTGATGTGGTGCAATGGCAGATAATGCAACCGGGATTCCTGCTGAAAGCGCCTCAATAACGGCCATCGGCATGCCTTCAAATAACGATGGGTTGACCATAATTGAGTTCTCCGGCAAGTTTGCTAAGTAATCGTCAACAAAGCCATGCATCACAACATTCGCCATATTGCGTTGCTTGATCTTCGAATATAACTCGCCATCACCATAAACATGTAAAACATACTTAAATTCTGATTGCTGATTAATAAGTGCGATGCAGTCTAATAGCCAGAGAATATTCTTGCTGGCTATTAGGCGCCCAGCGAAAATTAAGTTTATATCCTTACTGTGTTGCCGGTGAACTTCTCTTGGTTTTACGCCATTGTAAATAACCGTCGCTGTTGTATCGGCTGCAATGCTCTTAGAGACATAAATAATTTTATTACTAAAATATAAGGCTATTTTATGTAAGGGGTAATATATTTGACGCTTGGGAAATTGATATTCATTTTGGTAATTATCACGGAGATTACAATGTACAGTCGACAAAGTCTTTGCTTTTGAGAATAAGGAAATAAGCGGCGCAGCGATATCTGGTAATAGACAGTGGCTATGAATAATGTCGATTTTTTCATTACGTACGAACTTGGAAAGTTTAAATAGATTTCCGATGGTAAAACCGTTATGTACGATGACATTAACGGCGGTATTTTTTAATTTTTCATCGTAGCCATCCTCAACAGGCAGGAAAGAAACAATATAAAGTGAAATGTTTTTGTCTTGAGTGTGCTGAGATAATTTATTTACCAACGACAACACAACATTTCCTGGACCAGTATTTTTGAAAATTGGTAATAAAAATAGTACTTTCATATAGTTAAATCGTAATTGTTTTTAAGTGAGGTATAAAGCTTTCAATATCATTATGCACTACCTTTCGAGCAAAAGCGCAATTGAACTGTTTAGCATGATTGACCTGAGTAACTGAAAATTTTTGTAAAGCAGGCTTGGCCAACTTCAACCCCCAATCTATGTAATGTAGCCCTTGTTTCAGGGACTCTTGGCTTTGATCAAAATTAATTTTATTAGCGTAAGGTGAATTAAACGCAATGGTTTGTAGTGCTTTTTCATCAGGAGCATGCATGGCAGAGAATTCAGAAATGTTATTTTCTTTGCGCATTTCTGCTACCAAATATGTCGCCAATTCATGAGTAATGGACCACCATTGAGAACCTTTAACATAGGTTGGGAAGTTAAAATCAATATTACGTGGCATAAGTGCTATTAACTTATTGGTGATAAGCATCGCGTAAATTCTTAACTTGTTTTTTGTGAGATAAGCCTCGCCTGGATTGGTTAAATGACTATGATAATAATGTCGATGAAAAAATTCATGACTAGCTGGTATTTTTTGATCCGGTGTAATGGTTTGCCATAGTGACATATAACTGAGATCAGCGCAGAGTTTTTGCTTTAAGTCGACTTTAGTGAGTAAGGGGATGTCTGCACCACTGACAAGTATAAAGTGATCGTAATGCCCATGAGCCATTGCTTTTTCTAGTAACCCTAATGTTGCTGCAACAATATTAAATGTGCCCCAGCGTGTTCTATTTCTTTGATCGCTATCTAATACTATAGAATTTCTGTGAAGGTTTTTTACTTGCTTAATATCTATTTTCTTATCAATGTGGAGAAAAAAGTCATCATTATTTGAGCTGTAATATTGAGATAGATAAGGCAGTAAGTCGAAATTATTATGGGCTAAACACAAGAAAGCGATTTTGATTGTCACGGCTATTACCTATCGAATTTAAGGCTTTAGTATACTCAAAACCATTACATTTCATACAACGATAATACGATTGTTGGGGGGAGTAAAGATGAACTCGTTTTTGTTGTCATATATCGTGTGACGATAAGCCATATTTAGCCTCCTAAAATGCAAAATTTTATCTCGCAACATAAGGGACGGGGGCACTAAGTTTTGATAGTTAAAAAGATTTTAAATGTTATTATACGGTTAATAGTAAATGTAAGGTGTTATCGTTGTCAGTTAATAAACATTCAATGATGAAAAAGATATTGACCAATATTGGTTGGCTTTTTTTTGATAAAATTCTGCGGTTAGGCATAGGTTTAGTTGTTGTAATGTGGCTGGCAAGATATTTAGGGCCAGAACAATTTGGACAGTTAAATTTTGTTGTAGCATTGGTGGCTGTTTTTGGCGTTTTTGCAACTTTAGGTCTCAAGGGGATAGTGGTTAGAGACTTACTCGATCAGCCTGAAGAGCAGAAAGTGATTTTAGGTAGTGCTTTTCTTTTAAAAATCATTGCGGCGCTTAGCGTTTATCTTTTGTTAGTTGTGACTATTTTTATTATCAAACCTGACGATGCTTTATCTAAAACTATGGTTGCTATTTTAGGGCTAAGCATTGTTTTTAAATCCACAGAAGTGGTGAACTTTTGGTTTGAATCGCAAGTAAAATCAAAATATGCCGTTTGGGTTGAAAATAGTATTTTCATGGCAATATCGCTCGTGAAAATGATCATGTTATGGCAGCAAGTTCCGCTACTAGCATTTATTTGGGTTATGTTAGTTGAATCAATTGCTGTTGGCATTGTTTTGCTTTTTGTTTATGCAAAAGTGGTTCTAAACCCACTAAATTGGCAAGCCACAAAAATACGTATTAAGTCATTATTACATGATAGTTGGCCATTAATTATTTCTTCAGCGGCTTGGATTGTCTATACCCGAATTGATCAAATAATGATTGGTCAAATGTTGAATGACCAAGCCCTTGGTTATTATTCTGTTGCGATAAAACTCAGTGAAATGGCCAATATCGTGCCAGTAATAATTGCGTTCTCTATTATTCCAGCAATTACTGCGTTAAGAAAAACCAATTTAGCGCTATATCGCCATCGCTTTCAAATGACTTATGATATGGTTGTTGGTTTGATGTTGCTTGCTGCTATAGTCATTACACTTTTATCCGACTTTATCATAACGTTACTTTTTGGCTCTGCCTATGCTGATGCTGCACCGGTTTTAACTATTCACATTTGGTCTTCCATCTTTATAGCGATGGCAACCGTAAGCGGAAAGTATCTAATCAATGAAGGTTTGCAAAAAATAACCATGCAGCGCCATCTTACTGGGGTGGTGATTAATATTCCGTTAAATTATTTTTTGATCCCAATATACGGTATTGAAGGTGCTGCATATGCGAGTTTATTATCGTTAGCGTTTTCAAATTATATTTATGATGCGATAACACCAGCAACACGCTTTTGTTTTGTACAAAAAACCCGATCTTTTATTGCCTATGGCTTAATCGTAAACTTTTGGAATAGCAGTAGGCGATGAAAAAAATTAACATAAATCAATATCAGCGCGATGCCGTTCAATATACGGCTCATGATCAGTACTTTACTCATAATTTTTCCAATGACTTTCAAATTATATTATTAAAACACTCTGATTTTGAAGTAAATGAACAACTGCTAGCAACTTGCCATCAGGTGGTTGCCAAATATGATATTAACTGGACCCCTCAAAATCTCTCTGGTAATAAAAAACGCTTAGGCATTTTAAAAGATGAGCTTGCTGAATATGCAGGGCAAGGTGAGATTCATTTAAAGGCGATTATTGTTTCTATTGATAACGCCCAATATCAAAAGGATGTCGCTGGGGACTATCATATTTATTGGCACAGCACTGAGCTAAATACTTTGGTTAAGCGGGCGGTTGTTGTTTCAAATAGCATTGAAGAATTTTTCTATTATGCTGCATTACTGATTGGCCCAACCCTTATGGAACAATTGACGTCGTTTTCGTCTGAGATTTTGCCATGCTATGTCGTAGGAGACCTTATTGGTGCAGAAGGCTGGAATAGCTTTGAAGAGCTATTGAGTGTTACAGCATTATGTTGTGACTGGTTGGTGCTGCGCAATGGGGAGTTTTTACCTGATAATTTTTGGGGTAATGATAAAGATATGGATATTTTATGCCGAGAATTAACGCCATTTTTATTGGCGATTAATGCGGGCAGAAAAGGTCAAAGTATGGCTAATTTCTATGTCACGGTTGAAGGTCAAATGCTTGACGTTGATGCGCGTTTTGTCGGAGATGATTATTATGATCGTCGTTGGCAAGAAGATATGCTTTTGACTAAGACTTATCAGGGTGTTGTTCCCCAACTTAACATTGAACATTATTTCTATTCATTGCTTTATCATGCTCGTATTCATAAAAACGTTGTTAAAGATATTTATGTGCCACGATTAAGCGAGATGGCTGAAGCAATAAAGCTCAATTTTGACGAAAGAATATTATTTAATGATCGAAGTTGTGCTCAGTTTATCGATGAATATTTTAAACTTAAGGGCTATAAATTTACCTATCCACAAGATTATGCTTGTTATGAGAATATTAACAGGAAAGTATCTCGACATATAACGCATGTTAAGGCAATGCCATTTAATGCTGACTTTGCATGGCGGCTACTTAAGCATCGAGTTTTTCTCGGGCTGTGTAAAATATTACCGCGTTCCCTAAAAGATGATGTCAAACGAGTATTGAATAGATGACAAATTTAACAAGCCTAATAGAGCCTGAAATATTAGCGCAAATAGATGAGCAAACTGCGAGCACCGAGATTAAGCACAAAGAGCTAGAGTTAACACACAATCGATTCGATCTTGCGTTTAAGCTTTATTTCTTACAAGGCTTGGATATGGAGCAAAGTTCTGACTATAGAGAACTTTGTTATAAACAGCATATAAAAGCTTTCTCAGAAGGTACATACTCTGAGCCTAATAACTCAGATAAAAACTCTTATCAGCAGTTTAAAATAATATTTGAAACGCTATTTAATAGTATAAAAATTGAAGGGTTTGATGCTAATAAAAGCTTAATTCCTCTCGCGCAAGATGGCAGTATTCTCAATGGCGCGCATCGTACAGCCGCGACAATATTCTTTGCTCAACCTGCGAGTGTTTTACAAACACAATTACCCCCACGAATTTTTGATTATCTTTATTTTAAGCAACGTGGTGTGCCTACGGCAATGCTAGATGCGGTGGCCCAAACATTTATTGAATATGACCCTAAGTGTTTCCTAGCAATTATTTGGCCTGCAGCAAATGGTCATGACAGTGAAGTTGAAAAGATATTAGCGCACGTTGTTTATAAAAAAAGCGTGAAACTAAATTATAATGGCGCGCACAATATACTTGCCGAAGCTTACCAAAGTGAGCCTTGGCTTGGCGATGAAAAGAACAATTTTCCAGGTATTAAAAATAAACTGGTAGCGTGTTTTTCTAACTTTAAAGAGGTGAAGGTTTGTTTATTTAAGGCGGAAAATTTAGAGCAAGTTTTACAGCTCAAAGAGCAAGTGCGGGACTTATTTAATATCGGCAAGCATTCTATTCATATCACTGATAGTCAGGAAGAAACATTGCGCTTAGGTCGTTTGTTATTAAATGATAATGGCGTCCATTTTTTAAATTACGCTTTGCCACGAAAGTTTTTAACTGGTGCTATTAGTGCCGCTGTACGAAATGTCGCAGTCGAAATAGAGCCAGTGATTTGGGATGAGCGAGTGTTAATGAATTTATATGGTCTACAAAAACATGAAATTAAAGCTGCTGAACAACAGGCTGCTATTGATAACTGTTTTGATGAAAACTCTCATGATATTAGCGAGTTAATTGACCACCCTAAAAATTACTTTTGGTATAAAGGCCGTAAATACATGGCATTGAAAACGTTGCTTGCAATGAAAGTTGAAAGAAAGCAGCCACAGGATATTAAAGATATAGCGTTAATTAAGCCCTTAATGACGGACAGTAAATGGAGGGAAAACGTTGATGTTATTTGTTGTCAGTTATATTTCAAAAAAATTAAATTTATTACGTCGATAAAGCTCACTATCGCGCAAATACTAATTAAGCTTGGCTTATTTGATTTAATAAAGAAATTACGCTCTTAAACAACTTAGTCATGCCGCAGTCACTGTTGTCAATTAGCTCATATATGTGCATAAGCATGTATTTGGGTTAATTAGTTTGAACTTGTTAAAAGCAGCCTTCTTGAAATTTATACTTATTATCTGCTCAAAGTGCTAATTAATATCCAGACTAGGGATTAGCAACATTTGCTAAAGGACAGTGTTTTTTGATCCATCTCAATTAATTATGATAAATAATGCAAATGATATTGATTCTTATTTAAACTCATGGTTAAATGCGCGCAATTCAAATTATTGTTTCTTTTATAGGCTTAGCTATGCGAATTTCTTCTTCTTTTAAACCTGCGTTGATCGCGTTATCTGTCGTTAGTGCTTTATCAAACTCTGCAATGGCAGATGACGATATGGAACATTTAGCTATTTTTGGTAGTGCTCAAGCGGTAAATGACGTGCCTGGCAGCGCGCATATGATTTCTCAAACCGACTTAGAAAAATTCGATTTTACCGATATTATGCGTACCTTAACCTCAGTGCCTGGCGTTTATGTTTTAGAAGAAGATGGCTATGGCTTACGTCCAAATATTGGTATGCGTGGTACTGGCCAAAACCGTAGTGAAAAAATCACTATAATGGAAGACGGTGTTTTAGCTGCGCCAGCGCCTTATTCGGCACCCTCTGCTTATTACTTTCCAACCGCTGGCCGTATGCAACAAATTGAGGTGCTAAAAGGCACATCAAGCGCTATGTATGGTCCTCGTACGACTGGCGGCGTGATCAATATGTTATCTCGTACGATTCCTGAAGCAGCGTTAGCTGGGCAAGTTAATTTAAGCGCCGGTGAAGACGGCTTTGGTAAAGCACATGCTTACGTTGGTGGTGCAGGCCAAAATGTATCGTCAGTTTTTGAAGTGTTTCGCTACCAAGCGGATGGCTTTAAAGATGTTAATCATACCGGTGATGATACCGGCTTCGTAAAAAATGACATTATGGCTAAAGTCATGATCAATAGTGATGTCGATGCAAAATATTATCAAGAATTAGAGTTTAAGTTAAAGTATTCAGACGAAGATTCAGACGAAACTTATATGGGCCTAACAGAAGCTGATTTTAACGCTAACCCATACTCACGTTATTCGGCGTCGCAACTTGACAATATGGACACCAGTCATAAACAATTGCAAATTAATCATCATATTAAATTGTCTGAGCGTTTCACATTGGGCACCTCAGCTTACTACAATGACTTTAGCCGTAACTGGTATAAAACTAATAAAGTGGATGGTAATAGTTTAAGTGGTGGCGGCATTGATGATGCAGCAGCCTTTGATAATGGCACTTTTGGTGCGGGTGAAATTGAGGTTGAAGTAAAGGCTAATAGCCGTGATTACCTTTCAAAAGGCATCCAAACGATATTAGACGCTGACTTTAATGACCATCAAGTGAAATTTGGTGTGCGTTATCATGAAGATGAAATGGACCGCTTTCAATGGGTTGATAAATATACGCTAGACGATACAGAATATGAAATGACGCTTAAAGAAGCCGGTATTCATGGTGCTGATTCTAACCGTATTGATTCAGCTCAGGCATTGGCTCTATTTGTTCATGATGAATATACCGTAGGTGATTTCATTATCAATGCCGGTTTACGTTATGAAGATATGACCATTTCACGTAAAGATTGGGACAAGGGCGTCGTTGACCGCAGCCAACCTTTAAAGAAAGATATCAGCAACGATGTTGACGTTTTATTACCTTCATTGGCAGTAACGTACCGTGTGAACAATGATTTAGTTGTTATTGGTGGTATACAAAAAGGTTTTGCGCCACCGGCACCTGGTAATGATAAAGCTGAAAATGAAGAAAGTATTAACTATGAATTAGGCCTTCGTTATAACCAAGATACATTACGCGCTGAAGCATTATTTTTCTATTCTGACTATGAAAATATGCACGGTAACTGTACCGCTAGCCAAGGTTGTGATGATGATGATATTGGCAACCAATATAATGCTGGCGAAGTAGAAGTTTCAGGTTTAGAAATGAAAGTCGGTTATGAATTTTCGGCCGGCTCATTAGCTTTTCCAGTTGATGTGACTTATACCTTTACTGAAACTGAATTTCAAAATGCCTTTGCATCAGGCTTAGATACTTGGGGCAGTGTAGCGGCGGGTGACGAATTACCTTATGTACCTGAAAATCAGTTGCAAATTAGTTTAGCTGTTGTTGGTGAAAAATGGCGTAGTGATATCTTAGTGCGTTATATGGATGAAATGCGCACAACGGCAGGACAAGGTTCAATTGTTGCTGGCAATGCCGTTGACAGTCGCACAGTCGTTGATATGGCAGCACATTATAGCGTGGCAGATAATCAAGAAATCACTTTTAATGTCGATAACTTATTTGACAAAGAATATATGGCTACTCGCACACACGGCTCTATTATGGTTGGTAAGCCACGCAGTGTAACGTTAGGTTATAAATATAGTTTTTAGTCTGAGTCTTTGAAAACTAACAAAGCGAGCTTATAGCTCGCTTTTTTTGTCAAATAAAATTGATAATTAAAGCGAATGATTCAATAAATAAATTCGATTATTCCGACTTATTTAATAGTGCTGTAATTTCTTTCTCATAAGCCAATTTTTTTTCTTCATTAAAGCCAACATGGCCGCTGACAATCTTTCCTTGGCGGTTGACAATAAAGCTGCTGGGCATAC
>Ga0208643_1002066_pt1 | contig 10308 bp, 9 predicted proteins | sample VirMetDEL_Nov_12_FD_184516 | JGI IMG/M metagenome (GOLD analysis project Ga0208643, IMG submission 184516) | Aqueous microbial communities from the Delaware River and Bay under freshwater to marine salinity gradient to study organic matter... | ecosystem: Environmental > Aquatic > Marine >... | reverse complement strand
TTCATTTACATGGCACAAAAATATGTTTGCCAGTGGCAATTGCTCAGCAAATTAACATTGAGTTATTAAGCTAATGATCGAACAAAATTTTGCCTTAGTTGGTTTTGCCAACTCTGGAAAAAGCACACTTTTTAATGCCTTAGCTAGCGCAAAACAAAAAACTGGCAACTGGACGGGCGTCACGGTTTCAGCCAAGCAGCAGCAATGTCAATTGAATGAAAAGCTGACATTGCTTACCGACTTACCCGGTATTAGTTCTTTGGCCCAACGGAGTCAACAAGGTAAAGATCTGTCAATTAGCCAAGATTTTCTTAGCCAAAATAAGATTGATTGCTTAATTAATGTGGTTGATGCTACCCAACTTAAGCGACAATTATATTTAACCACACAGCTTATTGAACTTGGTTTGCCGATGATTGTGGTGCTGAATAAAGTTGATCGTAAAGAAGCTGCGAATATAGACCTGAAAAAATTATCTGAGCAATTAGGTTGTCCGGTTGTTGCTGAAAATAGTATCGGCAAAAAGGCAGGGCAGGCGATACTCAAGGCTTTAAAAAATATACCTAAGGGCAATACTAAAGCGCACCTATTAACATTACCGGTAGAACTTGCTGGCCACCAAGGCATGCCGCTAGCGTTAGAACGTCAGGCTTGCAGTAAAAACCAAGCCTGCCAAGCAAGTGACAAAAATGCTCTAGCCGTTATGCAGGCAAGATATGACTTTATTCACCAGCTGATAGCGGACGTAGTAACTGCTCCCGATAATAATCACCGATTTAGTGATAAATTAGACCATTGGATGTTACATCCTGTTTTGGGCATTCCGATTTTTTTAGTCATGATGTATTTACTCTTCATGTTCGCGATTAATATTGGCAGCGCTTTTATCGATTTTTTCGATATTTTAGCCGGTGCAATCTTTGTTGATTACCCTTTACATCTATTTTCTGATTTTAATTTACCGGCCTGGTTAACTACTATTTTAAGTGGCATCGGTTTAGGTATTCAAACCGTAGCCACCTTTATTCCTGTTATTGCTTGTTTGTTTATTGGTTTGTCATTGCTTGAAAGTAGTGGTTATTTAGCCAGAGCGGCGTTTGTTGTTGATACCGCTATGCAAAAAATTGGTTTGCCCGGTAAAGCCTTTGTGCCGCTTATTGTTGGTTTTGGTTGCACCGTGCCGGCGGTAATGTCAGCTCGTATTTTAGATAATGAGCGAGAGCGTATTACCACCGTGATGATGTCACCATTTATGTCATGCGGTGCGCGGTTACCTGTTTATGCTTTATTTGCCGCGGCATTTTTTCCTGAGTCAGGACAAAACTTAGTGTTTTTGTTATATCTCATTGGTATTGCAGCCGCGTTATTTACCGGGTTATTGTTAAAGAAAACCATTTTAATGGGAAAAAATTCGATAAATATTATGGAATTACCTCTGTATGAATGGCCCAAACCGTCGTATTTATTTAAACGAGTATGGCAACGCACACGTTCATTTGTGGTCGGCGCTGGTAAAACGATTGTGCTGGTTGTTTGTATTTTAAATTTCTTTAATTCGTTGGGAACAGACGGAGAATTTGGCCATCATGACAGCCAAGACTCACTGCTGAGTAAAAGCGCACAAGTGCTTACACCATTACTCGCACCCATGGGCGTTAAGGAAGATAATTGGCAGGCCAGTGTCGGTATTATAACCGGACTATTTGCGAAAGAAGCCTTGGTTGCTACGTTTAATAGCTTGTACTCTCCTGCTTCTGCAGAGGCTACAGAACCAGATTCAATGCACGACTTATGGCTGCAAGCAGTGACAAGCATTAGCAATAATTTACAAGGTATAGAGGCTGATGATCCACTCGGTACTAATATTGGTGATGTCTCTAGTATCGAAGTTGCGGCACAAGAGCAAGGTGTTTCGGAAAGTACGATTACTATTATGCAAGCGGCATTTGCCGGTAAAATTGGTGCATTCAGTTATTTACTCTTCATTTTACTCTATACACCTTGTGCTGCTGCCATGGGGGCAATTAAAAATGAAGTGGGTACACGTTGGGCAATTTTCGCCGCATCATGGAGCTTTACGCTTGCATACTTAGCGGCAACGACATGTTATCAAGTGGCGATGTTGTTCTCACAGCCTGCTCATTCCTTGATGATTCTTGCGATTGTTATGGCGATATTTTTTGCAATCTACAGTGGATTAAAACATGCAGGTGGAAAAATATTAACCATACCGACTTTAGTTTCTTATCGGTAGTTTTTATTTAGCGCTATCTATAAATTTGCTAGCGTTTTATCCTTTTTCTATAACACTAAACAGCATAGTGTTAAGGTAGGTTATTAGTAAAATTATTAATTGCTTTTGTCTCATTATAATCTTAAAAAGGATATTGAAATTATGGATAATATACAAGCCGAGCGTTATTTACGCGCTAAAATTGAAGCATGCATTTATCATCCTTTTGGGCCAGATGTTATTGTATTTAAAGTGAAAAATAAAATGTTTGCGACCTTATCTTTAGGTAAAGGTAATGAAAAAGGTACTGATGGTAAAATGGCAGGGCATTATTGTATTAACCTTAAATGTGAACCTAATGAAGCTATTATATTACGCGATATCTTCCCATCAGTTATCCCCGGCTATCATATGAATAAATCAAATTGGAATACCGTGATTTTAGATGGTTCAATTCCACAAGGCGAAATTGAACGCATGATAGATAATTCGTATATGTTAGTGGTCAGTAAAATGACCAAGACAGATCAGCAATCGCTCTTGGTGCATTTGTAATTTTCGGGCCGATTTTACCACTTTATTTAACACTACTATTGAGCCATGCAATATCAACTGCCTAACTTATGATTGGTGATACGATCTACCCAAACATTAAAACTAGTTACCTTACATGCTATATTAACCAAAAGCATGGGAGCTAGGTGCTTAAGCTATAGATTGGGCTATTAGTATTCGCCGTTAGAATATCAACCAACACCTCTGGTTAAAAATATTCCAAAGGCTTTTCTGACAGGCTTGTTACTGTATAACACATGATAAGATTGATAATTCTGTAAAAAGAGGGGCAGCTATCGTTGCTATTTTCGCCCATGATGAGTGTTAGTTGGCTTTTGATAACAAGTGCCTTGATCGCACGTTTTTCTGCCTATACCAAACCGCTGATAAAGACACTGAGAAATGGGCTGACGATACTTTGCTAACAGTAAGTATCCTTGGTGAGCAAGTTGCTTAATAATTGGAAATCTTAACGGAGCCACTAAAACACCTTTACCGACGAGAGTCCATGCTCGATGGGTAACATCTAGCGCTAGCAATGTAGTGCCTTGGTATCTACCATGTAAAATCTGCATAGCTCTATCTAAATTTATATCAGGGTGTAGGGTGGCAAAGTTTTTTTGATGTAAATTTTCAAGCTTAATAAGGTTTTTTGTGTCATAACGTTTGAGTTTCTCCATTTCCAACGTGCAAAGAGGGCAATGGCCATCATAAAAAATAGTGAGTGTATTATCTGTCATTATGTTCCCCTTATGAAAAACCACGAATAAAAGCGATACTGTGCAGTAAGCTGATGAATAAAGTTAGAAAAATACGCATTTTAAAATACTGAGATGAAAAGGCCTGTTCCTTGTTATGGCATAGTGAATATTCTGTGATTAGTAATCCTAAGTAGCCAAAAGGTAAGATAATTATTGAAAAATTAAAGGGTATAAATAAACACAGGTAGGCAAATAAACAAAACGCATTACTAGCAAGTTGTGAACGAGTATTAGGCGCCAAGGTATCTTTTTTCCATAAGGTGCCCGACAAAAAACTTAAGATAATGACACTATAAAAAATAAACCCTTGTTCTGGAGAGATATCCCATCGGCTTGTAATTAACCACGGAAAAAATAGCCATATAACAAAAGGGGCTAGGCCTAAATATCCGAGCCATTGCCATATTTTCATTCTATTCTTCTCCCTTTAGTGTCTCTATCGTTGAACCTGAAACGCTCAGCTTTTCTACTAATATGTTGGGTTTTGCATAACTCAAGCGTGAAAGGCGTGTACTGGCATGATAACTATCTAAGCCTGATACAGTAACCGTATTGAGTGCTTCAATATCAATATAACCATCAGGTTGAATGACTTTCTCATCACACATTATGTGGATAATTTCACCAATAATAAATTGCGTATTATTCAGTGCTATTGGGACTATTTCCTTTAGCTGTACTGCATATTTTAATCGACTTTCTTTAACAAATGGCGCGCTTACTCCGCTAATATAGTGTGCAGATAACCCCGAATGAAGAAACTCACTTTCTTGTCTTGGATAACGAGCCGAGCATTGATGAGCCTTTTGGTAGATATCAGTTGATACTTGATTGATGGTGTAATATTTTGAATTGATTATATTATCAAGGGTATGTCGCTCACCATTGTCAGGTCGCATGACAAACCCGACAAGCGCTGGAGAAGCACCTAAGTGGACAACCGAACTAATAATCGCTAGATTACTTTTAGCCGCAGTATCCTGTGTACCGATTAGGTTTGCGCTTTTAAATCCAGATAAGCTATTGATCAGTTGTGCTTTATAGCGTTGATTTAAAGACTTAATGTCGTCACGTGTTAAGTGCTGCAATATCATCTCAATATTTTTGGTATATTTGACAGATTAATACGCAGATAACTGAGTTTAGGATCAGAATAATAGCTAAGGGACCGATGATTAAAGCCCAATGGAATACGGTAATATTAGATGGTGTAATCCCTAGAGGCACTTTTTATTTATTAAAAGCGAACGCATGATAGATAATTCGTATGGAGTGGTGTTCATGGCGATGTTAATTTATCGTAAGCATTTGAAGCGATAAGGTTTTTATTATTTAATGAAAGGGTGAAGGTAAACTCTGCTAGCTTAAGTGCCATCACAAACTCCTCATCGTCTGTTGCTCCTATGGCTTTTCCATCCATTATAATCCCAAGCACAGCATCAACGCGCCCAGCTTCATACATTAGGTAACCTTGCTCAAGGTTATTTACCTCAGAGATTTTTACGCCTTGTTCTAACAAGTGTTTTTGTACAGCACTAAACCCTGCCGTTCTAATGGCTGCAATATGCAATTCGGCTAAGTTAAAGGGATTTTCCCCCTTGACTAACAACCCATATCGCACGATGTTTTTTGCATAGTTAACTTTAACCAACCCCATAGTTTCTTCAGGAATAGGAGTTATAGTGGCTTGCCAATTCCCACTTTCTACCTGTGTCATTAATCTTGCCGTTGGTAAATATTCAGGTTGAATGGCAATACCTTTACTGGCGGCAAAATCATGTAATAAATTCCACGATAAACCTTGAGATGGTATTTCTTGATTAATGAATGGAGGAAAATGTGTCACTAGCACTGTTAACGGTAACTCTTTAGCTATCACATTAAAGGATATCAATAAGTATAGTAGTATCGCCCGCATCTCAATGTCCTGTTGATTACTCGCTGCATATTCATGACAGATTATAGCTTACTAGTATTTAATTGCCTCGTGTAATTAAATAATGCTCAACCGAACTAAAAACCAGGCGTTACCCGCTGTAAAATAAGATACTTTGCTTAGGGTTTTCTTCTATAGAGTCGAGCTAACAATTACATGATTAAGGCTTGATGATATCTGGGAAGATGAAAACACAGTGATTTTTGATGGTTTCATTCCGTAACGCGCTTTTAATGATGAAAAGCGAACGCATGAATGATCCTTAGTGTTTATTAGTCGTCATAAAGTGTCTAAGAAAAATCGATAGTCCCTCTTGGTACTTCGATAACAGCGCATTTTAAGGTATGATTTGTTACCAAAATGAGTGATATCTAATCATCGCTCTGTCAGAATATGTTATCGCCCTTTGAAATAGACCCCGATAGTGCCAATTAGTAGTCAAGTTATCTTAATGTTAAGTGCATTAGGTTCAATAAATGGATTGATAGTTGCTATGTATTTGTGGGGGCAGCCATCTAAAAATTTAGCAAACCGCTTTCTCGCGGTCATGCTCATAATGATCAGCATTCGCACAATAAAGTCAGTAATGTTTTACTTTAATCCAGAGATCATTAAACCTATTCTACAGATTGGTTTATCGGCGTGTTTTTTGATTGGCCCCTTACTTTATTTCTTTTGTTTAAGTCAGCTAAATCAAATTAAAAGTCAAAAAATTAGCTGGAAATTTCATTTTGCGATTTTAGTCAGTGTAATTTTTTTAGTCGGTATGCTTTATCCTTATCAGCAATATGAAGCCTTATGGGGAAGCTACCTTTATAAATTCATCAATTATGTTTGGCTTGCCTATATAGTGCTATCTTTTAATGTCATTTTTCCTAGAATTCGCGCTGCCATAAACAGTATTAAGCTGTCACAAAACGATATTTGGCTTTTCACCATTTATATGGGTAATGTTCTTATTTGGTTTGCGTATTTTACTGCCTCATATACCTCTTATATTGTTGGCGCTCTTTCATTTTCATTCGTGCTATCAATAATATGTTTATTAGTTGTATCTAAATTAAACAATAAAGTAATAAAAGAAAAATATGTTGATAAAGCAATTGAAAAAGATGAAGCCGATGAGTTATACGGCCGATTACACTCTTTAATGATGAATCACGAACTATACAAAAACTCAGTAATCACTATGCCGCAGGTTGCAAAAAAGATGTCGATGTCAACGCCACGTTTCTCGCAATTTCTGAACGATAATTTGAATAAATCTTTTTCTGTGTTCGTTAATGAGTACCGTATTGATGCCGCAAAAACAATGATATTATCTGATAAAAGCCAGACCATGGAGGCTATTTCACAACAATGTGGTTTCAATTCTCAATCGACATTCTATAGTGCATTCAAAAGACAAACCAATCTAACACCAGCAAAATATAAGCAAAAAAACGCTTCAAATTTATAAATTTGTAGTATGAAATTATAATTGATGATTATAAGTTTAAAGGCTTAGCGTTATGCTGCTCATTGTTTTAAATAATCAAATTGGACAAACAATGAAATTAGTCAATATTACTCTTCAACGCGTATTTTTATGCGCATTTAATTTGTTTTTAGTTTTATTTTGCGCATATTCGGTAGCGAATGTTGAAAATAATGATATCAAAAAAGTACTAAATAATTATATTCAAGGTACGTCTTTTAACTATCCTGATAAAATTTCCAGTGCTTTTTATTCAGATGCAAACCTATTGTTAGAAAAAAAAGGTCATGCTGTTTGGCGAGTACCTGCAAAAGACTATATAAACTGGTTCAATAAAAATAACGAAGGTAAATTTACAGGTCGTGTTGGCGAAATATTAAATATAGAGGTATCGGGGGCGATTGCTACAGCAAAAGTGGAAATAATTTTACCCGATAAGCAGCAGCGTTTTGTTGATTTTTTTCTGCTAAAGAAAATAGCTAATAACTGGAAAATAATTAGTAAAACTGCCGCGAGTGAGAAATCTTCGAGTCATGGTAAGCGTATTCTATTTATTGTTTCTAATGCCCATTTTCATGGCAGTTCTACGCTGCCAGTTGGCGCGAGCTTTTCAGAAATAGTTAATGCTTATCATGAATTTAAAATGGCAGGTTTTACTGTCGATTTTGTCAGCCCTGAAGGCGGTTCTATTCCTCTGTCTTATATAAATACTTCGGATAAATTACAAAAAAATTACCTTTACAATTCTGATTTTATGTATGCGCTAGCCAACACGAAAACGCCAGATGAAATTACTGCTAGTAAATATAAAGCAGTGCATTACATTGGTGGAAGTAGTGCGATGTATGGTGTTGCGGATAATATTGCAATTCAAGATATTGTTATGGAAATTTATGAAAATCATAATGGTATAGTTTCGTCTGTATGTCATGGAACGGCAGGTATTGCATTCTTAAAGTTAAGCACTGGAGAGTACCTTGTGTCAGGAAAGCGTATTAGTGGCTATCCTGATGAATATGAAAACCCAACGAAAGAGTATTTCAAACAGTTTCCTTTTGCTATTACAGAAATGATTGAAAAGCACGGAGGCGATTTTAATTACGCGCCAAGAAATACACCATATATAGAAGCTGATGGTAGAGTGATTACTGGACAAAATTATCTTTCTTCTGCGTTAGTTGCAAAAAAAATTATCGAACTGATTGAGCACAAATCAACTCAGTAAAGCATGCAATAAATAGAGCGCAGCGTTAGTTTTTAACGGTGCGCTAAACCAAAGCGTTCAGTCAATGAGAAAAGTATAAAATGAGGTCTAAATTCTCTGTTGGTAGATTGATACCTAGTACTAAATTCAAATGAAACACGGTGATTTTAGATGGTTTAATTTCGCAAGAAGTTTTTATTTATCAAAAGCGAACACATGATGGATAATTCGTATGGGGTGGTGCTCAGAAAAATGACCAAGACAGATAAGTCATCTACCTTGGTGCATTGGTAACTCATTTATTATCTTTGAGGCGCAAAATTAGGTAAATCAATAGTGATTGATTTGGTTTTTACTTCTTCATTATTCAAAAACGATTTAATCACTTGGGTTACTTCGGGAGATACCATGAATACGTTATGCCCCCCATTAATAATATTAACTTGTGTTAGATTTGACAGCCCTTTAGTCGCTAATTTCTGTTCGTTAATATAGGTTCTACCATCTAATGTTCCTGTTAATAACAGCGTTGGAATATCACTGACAGGGTTTACGCGAAAATTGTCACCTAAGTCTAACCCTTTAACGCTTTTATTTAGCTGTGGCATTGGAAAGTTAAGTGCTAATCCGAGTAATGAGGTTTTTGCTTGTTCGTTGACCAATGCCAATCTTTCGTCGGTAATACCCGATGCAATGTCCATGGCAAACGACATAGCATTAAATGAAATAGCTTGATTATCAAAATAACCACGTTTTAGTATTTCAATTAGCGCAACTGTAATACCTTGATCTAGAGTTTTATAAAGCATTAATAAATGCTTAACGCCTCTATGCGGGTCTGCAATCATTGATGATGCGATGATTTGTAAATGCATTTTTTGAAAAAGCATATCAGTAGAAGTACCATTTTGCTGTGGGATGCTGACTTTTATTGGTGATTGGTCTAGTTTTTTATGCACCCGACGCATGAGTTTAATGATATCTGGGTATGCTTCACGGGCACTTTTCTGGGTATTAATTGCGGTTTGTAATCTTGCAAAATAGGCATCAGTTTCTGCCGGTAACTTTACGGTTTGATTTAGCCCTTCTGCGCTGGCGATAACAACTTTGTCAATCTTTCCTTCGAGTTCTTTCATTGCAGAAAGCGCCAGATGGCTACCATAAGATATGCCCCATAATGTTACTTTTTCTGCTTCAAAATGCATCCTTAAATCATCTAAATCTAATGCGCTTTGTGCTGTGGTATAACCTAAAATATCAACACCTTGTTGTTGCCAAAATTCGACACATTCATCGCCTGACTTTCGATAGATTTCTGTCACTAGATCTTGTGTTAGTTTTTTTTTCAGCGGTAATGTTTGTGACGAAATACATTTAGGCATTGTGTTAGAGGCGCCTGTACCGCGCTGGTCTAATGCGATGACGTCGCCAAACTCTCTTAACGCCATAAATAGCGGGTAACGAAAATTTGGATATTTCGCTGTATCAATACCTGAGCCACCAGGACCTCCAGATAAATAAATAATGGGTGAACCATTCTCGTTACCTTTCGCAGGAAAACGGACATATTTGACAGGAATTAAACGACTATTAACATTGTTTCTATTTTCAGGAACTTCAATATACCCTTGATATGCATCAGTAGTTTTATTGTCCATGGTCTTAAAAACAATGGCTTGTTCGTTAGGGTATATTTTCTGTTTTTCAATTTGATTAGGGTGTTTACTATTTGCTAGTGCATGACCAGAGACTAACAATGCTAATATGGTAAATGAATGTTGTAGTTTTTTTTTCAATTTATAATGTTGCATTTGATTGACCTTAACGGACGAGTAAGAATTTGGATTGATTAAAACGTACGGTCGAAAGCAATGCTTGTGTTATTCTTTTAAAGCTACTGATTTTATAGATGAAAGTGTTCAACGGTAGTAAAAATTCGATGAACGGTAATAGAGATATTTATGAATAAGTTGATATATTTAGGTTGTATTTTTTTTGTTATGGTTTTTATTAATCAACCCCCTGCTGTTGCCCAAACAATAATCTCCATCGATACAGAGGCAGTGACCGTTTGTCCTGCTAAACCTAATCAAATTACATTACCAACTTTTACCGAATTTGATTGTGAGCAAGATTCGCTAT
>Ga0208643_1002063_pt1 | contig 10319 bp, 10 predicted proteins | sample VirMetDEL_Nov_12_FD_184516 | JGI IMG/M metagenome (GOLD analysis project Ga0208643, IMG submission 184516) | Aqueous microbial communities from the Delaware River and Bay under freshwater to marine salinity gradient to study organic matter... | ecosystem: Environmental > Aquatic > Marine >... | reverse complement strand
TCACCAAAGTTTAAGTTTTTGACGATTTTGTCAGTCATATTTAATTTAATTTAATTTGATTTGATTATACTCTAAAATTAGAGTTGTGCTTGACTTATCATTACACGTTTTACTCGATAATTACTCCTCAATTTCTTCTTCTGTTGGTGGTACTGGCTCGCCAATAGTCAAAGTAACAGTTTTAGGTGTGATTAGCGAATCAATCTGAGACTGAATCCCAGCTTCAATAGAAGCAACCTGCTCTTCACCCATTGCTCCTTTTGTCCAATCAACAACTTGTTCGTTTGTTAAATCCTCAAACGGGATAAAATCTGTTACATCACTAACGTCTAGTGATTGTGTTCCAATGCTAGTAGCTGAGTAAGCAAGACCACCTGAGTCTAACTCATCAGATGTACCGGTGACGATCCAATGAACGTTATAAACTAAATCTGCGTATTCTCCGTTCTGTGGATAAGCATCCACTGTTTTGCAATTCCAATTGTAAGTAGTCATATCTTTTATTCTTCAGTTGTTTCTTTTGTATTTAGCCAGTCTAATTCAGTTACATCTTCTTGCGTAGGCGTAACCTTTCCTTTGATACCTTTTAAAATCACCTCATTCATGTGATCTGTAGGGTGATTAGCTTGAGCCCACTCAATAATAGTAGCTTCTGTTAAAGTTTCAATAGCTGAGAAGTTCTCCTCTGAAGGAGCTCCAACAGGACATGCTCCACTAAATGTGTGAGACTCTCCTGATCCTGAGTCTGTTCCTGTGTAATCAAATTTAATGTGTGTAACTACATTAGACAACCCGTCTAGTGTTGGTGCTTTTTTCAAAGCCGTAATTTTCCAATCGTAAGTAATGTTCATTTTTATTTATTTATTTATTAGTACTCTTCTTTTGCGTTATTCTCATCTGAGTGAGAATGTAATCTTATTTCTTTTGGCTCATGTAATACTACAGTTTGCTCAAACTCTTCAAAACTATAAAAGTATTTACTGTTAAGTAGCAACGCATCATCTTCTAAGTTATGTACTATAACATTACTGAAGTCCATACACCCGTGCGCCCATCTTGTATCTGAGTAGAAGTCTAGGCATAAGTTTATTAATCTACTATTGGGAGCGGCTCCGTATACTGCGCACTCTATTAGTGAAGACTGAACATCGTATGTTTTCATACCAGCAAAAAAAGTATGTTTTTCTTCTAGTTTATCCATAACCAAGTCAAACGGTTTTATGTACTTAGCGTCAACATCTACATATACACCACCAAAATCCCTTAGTAATAAAAGCTTTATTCTATCTGTTATAAAAGCCCACTTAAAAGTATCTGGATCTTGTAGGTACGCTTGCAAATATATATCATCAGCGTACCGGTCGTTAAATATCTCATCATGCGTCCACATTTTATATTCCCACTCGGGATGCATAGCCTCCATAGCAGCAGTCATTTCAACATACTTCTCAGGAAGTGCTCTTGGCCCAATCCAAATTTGGTGAATTTTCTTTGGTATATTCATTTGTTATTTTTTATTAATAGTATCCAGGAGTGTGGTTGTATCCCCTGAAGTTTGATAAACGGTCTCTTCCGCCCATGTAAGAAATCACCCAGCCTTCTTTAATCGCGGCAGCGAAACACCCTGTTAAAGAGTTTGAAGATGGGTTTATTTCATTCACTACATCCTGCAACGTAAATGTACTAGTATTTGGTACTGCCATTATTTCTCTAGTTTTTCTAACCTAGCTTCTAACTCAGCTATTTTAGCAATTAATAAATCAATATATTTAACAGATTTGAAACCTTCATCATTTGTATTTACAAACTCGGGATGCTTTTGCTCAAGCTCTTGAGCGATTACACCTGTTCTGTATTCTCCTTCGTTATCTTTCATTTCAAAAGACTTCCAAGATACATCTATATTATCACATGATAAATCAACTATTTTAGTTTTCTTTCTTTTATCTGACGATAGTATAAAGTTAGCTGCTGTTATTGTACCAGCTCGCATTTGGAAAGTAATAGGAACCGTGGTTGTACCTGACCTAGTTATAAATCTTAGTGTTTCGTTGTTCTGATAATCAATACCCATGTGATGCGTATTGTTTTGAAACCTTAATTCAGAAGAATAACTTCCATTTTCGTACATTTTTAAGTCTCCAGATCCAATCTGCACACCTTGCAGGTTTGAATAACCATATGGATCAAGATAATAGGCTGTATTATTATAATCATAAAATATAGGTGCTCTTGAAGAACCTGGAGAAACAGTATAAGAGTCATATACGTAAAATTCAGGATTTGAATTCGAAGAAAGAGTTAAAGGAGCTGCTCCAATAGCTGTTTTTACTGCCCAATTTCCACCAGCATCTAACAATCCAAAACTTTCAGCATTTGCAAAAACGTAACCCTTCACAGTTCCACCGCCGTTTAAAAACTTTATACCACCTGTAGTAGCATCTCCATACTTAAAGTTTAAATAACTGTCGTTACCATCATCATAAAACCTAACGTTGTCTTGAAAGTGTAGTTGAGCTACATAGTCAATAGTATTGTTATACATATTTATATTACCGCCCATAGCCAGTTTATAACTACTTGTCGAGGCATCAGGACTTCTAAATAAGCCTAGTTGACTAAATTCACCTTTGAATAAGTTAGATTCACCGTTTGGGTTAACGTAGTAATTAGTATTGTTCGAGTCGTAGAATATAGGTGCTCTAAGAGAAGTTGTTGCGTTAGCGCTACCATTAACTGTTAACGCCATTCCAGAATCAGCGTCAGCGTTGCTTCCTATTCTCAGACTACCTCTCAATCTTACAGGATTACTAGATTCACCAAGATACATTGTTTGACTATTGCTATGCCCGTACCAATGTTGAGACTGCACTACGTGAAAAGAAGTATCCCATCTAGGCCCTGAATTTGCCCCAGATCCAACAGTCCATATTGTGTGCATCTTAGAAGTTCCTGCTGGGTCTAGGTAATATGCAGTGTTATTGCTGTCGTAGAATATAGGAGCTCTTAGTGAATCATCGGACTGTAAGGTGCTATTAGTTTTAACAGCTCCTCCTGAGTACCAATTAAGATATAACGCTCCATTTGAAGCAGAGTCAATATGTAAATTTCCACTTGAAGTTCTTATTCTTGAGACATTGCTAGAGTTGCTTGTTGTCCAACCACCCATAGCTAATTGTGTATTGTACGTATTATTAGTAAATACAATACCAGCATCATCTGTTCTAGCCCAAGTGTAGGTAGCTCCTGCGGAGACAGTATCATCAGCATCACTTCTAAGAAACTGACTTGAATCAATACCGTCTAGTAAGTTAGAATCAGCTGCTTTACCTGAAGTAGTTAAGTAGCTAGCTCCGTTTGTTAACTGATTATTATTGGTTATGTAGTTTGCGTTAGTTGCTCCGGTGTATCCTAGATCAGCTAAAGTTAAGTTTCTAGTACCGTGTGAAGTTATAACACCGTCGGTCATATATAGGTTGTCTATAATAGTAGCTCCAGATGTGTCTATATCCGTGTCAGTTCCGATAACTGTATTGTATGTTCCAGCTAGTTGGAATGCACTAGCGTGCTGACCATCTAATAAATCTGCATCCAAGCCAGAACCTGAACCGTCAGATGTTGACGTCCAAACTTCTCTCCACCCAGGAGCATATCCACTTCCTTGATCGTTATAAATAAATACTTTCCCAGCCGACCCTCCAGTATTAGGCGCGATAGCTAAAGCTGTAATATTACCTCTAGATGAGTCATTAGAGTTGTCTGTCCAAGTCAACCATGATGATCCAGCTGTTTCTGTAAATCTACCAGCATCCGTAAGGTTGTCATTACTTGCGTATGACCAACTAGTTTTAAATGCTGAAGTATAAGAATCAAAAGCCCCATCATTTTCCATCTCCCCAATTAACAGAGCGGTTGTTGTTGAGCTACTAGATCCTCCTCCTGCTGTAAACAAAGTTGCTCCTAAAGATCTAAAGTGGTCATAATAAGCGGCTCCAATATCTCCAGCTGTAAGATTTCTTGTGCCCATAGACGTAATAACGCCATCAGTAACGTATATATTGTCAATGATAGTAGCTCCACTAGTGTTAATGTCGGTGTCAGTACCTATAATTGTATTACCGCTAGACGTTACGTATCCTGCGCTCGCGTGATTACCCCAATCATAGGCTGTATTCCATTCCGTTGAATTACCACCAGTTGCATTTATTACATTAAAGTTAGAAGTACTCGCTGGGTTTACGTAGTAACCTGTGTTATTTGAATCGTATAAAATAGGTGTTCTAATACTTCCCCCTACGTATAACTGACTACTAGCGCCTGTAAATGTAATATCTTGATCAGAATAATAACTAGTAGCGCCAACCCTAACAACCATTGGATATACTCCTGAAAAAGAAGTACCCCCTTCTACTATATACTGAGCGTGATTATGAGAAGCAGTAGCGTATAACCCTGCGTGATCACCCCACCCATAAGCCGTATCCCAGTTAGCTGAATTATTTGTAAAATTACTTGAATCCCACAAGGTTCTCCAAGATCCATAACTACTAGAAGGGTTATCTCTCCAATACATATTACCGTTAGAAGAAAATGCAACCTGCGCGCTATACCCTCCGTTGTGCTGTCCTACCGATATAACACCGTTAGCGTTATCTGAAGTAGGAGGTTTATTTGTAGAGCTACTATTGTATCCTCTATAAGATAGTTGACCTGGTGAGACAGAATCAGCAACAGTGTTTAAATCTTCTGTTGAAGGCCCCTCGCCTCCTGCTTGTATAAAAGAATGTTTATGGCTATCGTCGTTAACTGCTGTGGTAATGTTTATACTACCTAGATTTGTCATTGTAGCACTACCTGAGACATCCCCAGACAATGTAACAACCGGGTTTCTGTTTATAGTAGAAACATTCAATGTATTAAAGTTAGAAGTACTAGCAGGGTGTAAATAATATCCAGTATTATCTACATCATAAAATATTTTAGACCTTATATCGTTTTGATTCATTATAGAAACACCTAGTACTTGAATACTTTTGTTTAAATAAAAGTTAGGTCTATCTGTATATATATGAGCGTGGCTAGTGTTTGCTGGGCCAAAGTCTATATACCCTGAGGGGGTTGTGTGTCTTAGCCCGCTCCAGCCATTGACAGAGTTACTTGTTATACTTGCCCAAGTGTGCGTATGCGAAGGCAGAGAAGTCATATAGTTTGAACTATTAGTCACTACTGTGTTTAAACTCCCCATCATTGAAGCATCGAGCATATGCCCACCTACTTCTAATTCATCTGTTGTATATTTCTTACTCATATTATATTTTTACCAAAAATTTGAAACTATGTTAACCCACGTGTATGTTGTAGAGCCTGTCTGCATGCACATATCTACAAAACTTGTATTTGCTGTTGATCTATATCTTAACGTACCTACCAAAGCAGCAGAAGCCGCAGCTGGCTCATCAGCAATCTGAACACCTCCGTTTACAGAAAGTTTAGTAGAAGGACTTGTATCGCCTATACCTACGCTACCCGTAGAAGCGATTGTTACTTTTTCAGAAGCGGATGTATCTTTAAATCTAGCTATAGGTTGACCGTTTCCTCCGCCTTGAACTTCTAATCCAGTTGATTGACTTGAAACAAACTTACCAGCAAGACCTGAATATTCAGCGTGGATTCTAGCGCTAGGATTGGTAATACCAATACCTACGTTTCCAATAGAGGTAATACGCATTCTTTCAGACTCAGACCCACTTGTGCCAGTCATAAAGACCATCCCTCCATACTCACTAGCTATAGTAAGGTTGTCGCCAGAGTCAACGTGCTGCATATAAGATCTACGAGTTCCAGCCTGCGACCACATCATATATGGGTTACCTGTTGCTGAAATTGTATTCAACTCTAGTAGTGGATCAGTTCCTCTAACTTCTAATTTAGTTCCAGGAGCAGTTGTCCCGATACCGACGTTACCTGAATTAGAAAATATAACATTCTGCGGACCAGTTGTGTCGTCTATAACTAAGTCTCCTGCTGCATTCAATACCATACCCCAAGTTGGTACACTAGACGTAGATCCGTTAGGAGTAAAGTAAAGACCTCCTCTGGTGAATATGCTACCCTGAACATCTAACGTTACTGCAGGATTATTAGTTCCGATACCGACGTTACCTCCTGGGGTAATACGCATCTTTTCTGATGTTGTTAATTCTCCAGTTTCAAAAATTAACCCACCTGATACATAATTACTACCTCTATATGATCCAATGCTAGCACATACTCCTTGCCCCGCGGTGTAACCCCAGAAGTTGAGTTTATTAGATAAAGCGCCTACTGTTGGAAGAGCACTTCCAATGTTTATGTCACCGTTTCCAACCTCAAGCTTAGCTTGTGGGCTAGTAGTTCCGATCCCGACGTTACCTCCGTTTTCTATCTTTAACCTAGTTGTTCCTGCGTCTGTATAAAAGTTTAAACCTTGTGTAGAGTGACCATAAATACCAGTCCCTGTTCCTCCCCATCTTAATTGATAAAAGTCGTCAAGTCTAATAGCTCCTGTTGAAACATGTAGTTTGTCACCAGGATTAGTAGTTCCAATCCCAACTTTGCCTGTAGATGCAACACGCATATCTATAGATCCACTTCCGAAAAAATCTATATTACCTGAAGTGCCTGGGAAAAAGTTTATATTAGAAATTAGACCTGTTCCTTGCTGACCAATGTCGATAGATCCTCCTGATTGTTGACCTATTAGCCTTCTTAAGTAATTACCATCATTAGAATACAAGTAATCTCCTTTTGATATTGCTACACCTACGTCTGTAGATGTATCTATACCTGAAACAACGGTACCTCCTGAAAAATTACCAGCTCCATCAACATCTAGCTTAGCTTGTGGACTAGTAGTTCCGATACCCATTCTACCATTCGGCTCGTCTAAGAAAACTGTATCAGATACTATAGTGTTACCATCACCAACCCATATCTTACCAGTCGGTAAGTTAGGCACATCGTTGGTACGCATAATGGATGAAACAGTAATAGACCCAGCGCTTCCGCCAGATACCTTACCAATAAGACCTAGGTTTTGAATACCGTTCTCTGCACCTGTTGGTTTTGTAAGTGTTAGTCCACCTCCTGATTTTAAGAAAACTTTTTGTCCTGTAGTCGGTGTTACCCCATCGATAGGGTCTGTAGTGAAGTTTAAGAATTCACCAGTTATTACAACTTTACCAAAACCATTGTTATTTAATGTTGTTTGTAGTAAACCAATAGCTGGTTGCTTACCTGCGGATATTAACGCATCAGCAGGAGCAATCTCAATAACGTCTGTTGCACCAACCGTTCCGGTTTGATAAACAGGTGTCCCTTTAGTTATAGTTGCCCCAGAAGTGTTCTTACATTCAATAACAACTAGTGTAGCAGCTTCAGCTGAAATAGTACTTGGGTCTACCCAGGCGACACCCGTGGCTGTGGAAGTCAATACCTGGTCTAAAGTACCCGGCGAGTCCGCCGAGTCTTTTATTCCAGATTGTACTTCTATATAGTTTTTAAATTTCATGTAATGTTTTTAGTTATTATCCTATCAACTGGATCAATGCAATAACATTTGTTGGTGTAGCAACGCCGTAGCTGACAGAAAAAGTAGTTGGAGTCAACCTTTTAACATCAGCATGTACTGTATCCCCATTGGAATCGACCAATTGTATCATTACGCTATTCGTTCCAGCTAGTGAATTTATACTGTTTGGATATGTATAAGTAGCAGAGTTTGGAACTGCAATGCTTCCAGATCTAGCAGCGACAGCTGTTAACGAAACTGTGGCTGTACCAGAAGTATAACTGACGTCAATACCTGTACCAGCATTTACGTTTCCAATACCAACAGTTGTCAGATCAGCTAAGTCAACATTATTTTGAACAGTTGTCCAATCTGCTAAAGTAGTTGGCGAATCAATTTCAGCAATAATAACATCACCTACTCGAACCTGTTCTGTAAAGAAAAGACCATCAACTGTAACTGTGTATGTCCAACCCTTTTTTATACCAGCTATAGGTGTAGCGTCTAAGTTGGGAGTATTTGTAGCAGCGTCATAACCGCCTTGATAAATTAAACCACCAACTATTAAGCTATCTGCATAAGCTTTAACAGCCGCTGAAGTTGGTAGAGTTGTGTCATTGTCATTGTTTTCAATTCCCTCTGCAGCTGTTACAATAGCTGTTGCATTAAAATTAGCTACATCTAAAACATTGTTAGCGACTGTTGTTGATATTGAAGTTGTTCCAGATCCAGTTACTTCGCCTGTAAGCGTTATAGTAGGAGATGCAGGTAGGTTGATAGTAACAACATCAATAGCAGTAACGTGACCAGTAGTATTTGTTGTTACACTAGCGACAGCTTCAAAACTTCCTCCAATACCTGGAGTATCAGATGATATTGTATCTGTTCTTGACGTGAGGTCGTGATTAATGGTAGGTATCGGACCGGTTGGGTTATCGATGCCTATATAAGTACCTTCTGTAAGAGCGGTTATATCACCTTGAGGAACCGTTGCCCAAGTGTTGTCTTTTGTTAAGAACCTAGACGCAGCGCTCGCTGTACCGTCAGCAGCAGAAAGATCCGCTGTTACTGTCACTGCTCCGGATGTTGCTGAGTTAGGTGTTAGGTCGATGTAAGTACCATCTGTTGTGGTAAGTGTTTCTACTCCTCCACCTACTTCAACCCACGCACCTCCAGCCCATACTTTAAGTACGTCTAGCGTTGTGTCATAATAAAGCTGACCTTCCAACCCTGTTCCAGCTGAAGCGTCGTTTGGCTGGTTTTCTACCTGCGCTTTTATTAACTGAGCATTTTGTAGCTCGTTCCTGTTAAGGTCAATACTGTTTAAATAATTAATTGCCATTTTTTTTTAGTTTAAATACGCTTTGCCTGAAAAGCCAGCCGAAAAGTTTATTGTTAAGTTATTTGTGTCTACATACGTTGTTTCGCCGTACATTAAGACGTTATTATTGTTTACCACCGATACTGATGGGAATTTATTTAAGTTATGCTCTATGTTCCACTCAGTAGCCGCTGTTCCTTGAGTAAATATAAAATTTTTATCACCGCCTAAGCTTGATGGTGTGAAAACCGCGAAATCGTAGTATAGTAATTCTGTTATAACGCCATTACCGGCAACGCCGGTCAAATTTAGCGTATAAAAATCGTCATCCGGGTCATTAATAGTGTAACTATCGATCAAAAAATGCCCGAAAACGCTTACTTCGTTCTGCTGGCTTATAAGTATGTGACTACCTACTATGTAATCCATAAAAGCAACTACATTTTGCCCTGAAACATCGCGTTTAGACAATTGCATGGTGGTTATAGACGCTATATCAACGCCTGCAGTTGGACCGTAAAAGTCTCCGGAACCTGGTACTTGCGTATTTAGGGGGTTGTTTGTCCAATACTTAAAAACCATCTGGGCAGATACAGATACCTTGCCCTTCGTATTCAAATAATCAGCTACAGCTTTAGCCGTAAACTGCTTAGTGGCTCCGTCTGGGTAATTTGTCCCAATCCAAGCATCGTAATCATTAACGTCTATGTCTTTTGGGTATGTACTTATTCTTGCCATGCTGTTATATTAGTCTGTGCGGTATTTCTTACCACTTTCTTTCTTTGTTCCTTCACCGTCATTACCTCGGTTCCTACTAGGCGTCTCCCATCTCTGATCCTTGTGATCATAATCCTTACCTTTAGCTGCAGATGGATTAGCTCTTGCTTCTCTCTGCGCGTGCGCTTTTTTTGCTTTTCTAGCAGGTGTCTTAGCAAACGCCAAATCCCTAGCCGCTTTATCTCTTCTTGCTGTTGCTGAAAGTTTTTGTGCCATACAAAGTATGATTACGCAATTATACCCAAAACTAAAAGTGTGACGATAGCCTGCTACTATTATATATAACTACCTACTGTCACGTTTTCAATACTTTAAAAAAAATATAGTAAAAAAATTTTTGTTGCAAATATATAGTCTTTGTGTTGCAATATACCATTTCGACCAGAGCCCCCATTCACAAACTCGTTTCGTTTACCCAGCCCCCCTGTCGTTTTACGTTTTCGGTTACATATATACGGATAACGCATACAGCTTACGCCTGACTGTTGTTTGCTTGTAACTATTTTCTGTGTAGCTTTCTAGCTTTTTTATTTGGTTACGGCATCGGATCCGCAGCGCTTCTGCTTGGTGTATAGCATTATATATACGACCCAACACGTACGCTTACGTTTACGCTCAGCTTTATACGATCAGCTCTGATACGTTGCGATGCTATACATTACGCTTACAGTA
>Ga0208643_1002060_pt1 | contig 10325 bp, 12 predicted proteins | sample VirMetDEL_Nov_12_FD_184516 | JGI IMG/M metagenome (GOLD analysis project Ga0208643, IMG submission 184516) | Aqueous microbial communities from the Delaware River and Bay under freshwater to marine salinity gradient to study organic matter... | ecosystem: Environmental > Aquatic > Marine >... | reverse complement strand
CCACTCATCCTGCGGCGCGGTCATGCTGACACCGCAATCATATCGGCAAGGCATTTGCACGGGTCGACTGCAATCCAGAACTTATTTCTAGCTGCGGCTGCGTCTGCGGCTGCGTATGCGTATGCGGCTGCGTCTGCGTATGCGGCTGCGTCTGCGTCTGCGTATGCGGCTGCGTATGCGTCTGCGGCTGCGTCTGCGGCTGCGTCTGCGGCTGCGTATGCGTATGCGTATGCGTATGCGTATGCGTCTGCGGCTGCGGCTTTCTTGGCCCCCAGCGCCGCCTCTTGTGTTTTCTCTGTCGTCATACGCAGCCATGCATCGCCATATCCGCGTTTATCGGCCAATGGCTGCAACTGTGTCAGAACAACCGTCCACATCCATTCTATGGCCACGGCTTTACGCTGCGGCTCAAGATCACGTCCGGTGCCAGCAGCGAGAGGCAAAAGCCGCTTCCACTCCAAACTGTTACGCATATCATCCGGCATGGCGTCTTGGATGCGGATGATCCAGCGCCCAATCACTAGCGACATGCAATCCGGAATTTTATCCGTCAGCTTTCCCGTGAGTGCCAGATTGATCGCCGCAATGGAACAGGCGCTTTCCTCTGTGCCAAGTCCAGAGGGCAAGGTATGGCTTGCGAGATATGCAGTGATTTTTTCGGCTTGTTCTTGAGTGATCGTGCTCATTCTCAACTCCAACTCCCCCTGTTGTGTGCGCGCGCCTCTAGCCCGGAGGAGGTTAAGCGACTGTTGGGGATCAAACCGACAGCGAGGCGCGCAGGTTCATCATGGCACGGGTTGGGGGTGGGGGTCAAGTATTTTGAAGTTAGAAGTTAGAAGTATGTTAGAAAACACGTTCTAACTTTGAAGACTCTGAAATTGCTTGTAAAAACTACTAAGTTAGAAGTTAGATATACATTGATATATATATTATATGGCTTCTCAATACCCCATCTAGTCGGATTTCTAGGCTCTACTTTAGGGCCTATTTTGAGAGAATATCTATTATGTACAGGGCTAACTTTCTAACTTTCATAACATCGCGGATATTCCTTTTAAATCAAATAGTTACAAGTTAGAATGAAAATCTAACTTCCTTCTAACTTTCCTCTGGAAGCATCCAAACGCGCGGGGTTGTGCCCTTGTATGCCTTTTTTGCGGCAATGCTGCTGATCAGGCCAGCCGCTTCCATCTTGGTCAGGATCGGGATCAAGACCTCCTGCTTTATCTTCATCCGGTTCGCCAAGACCGATGTGGACGCGCCTTTATCGGGGTCGATGTAGTTCACCACGCGGGCAGCGATGCTTTCCTCTGGGCGCTCTTTAGAGTTGTCATTGGCAAACACCAGCTTGATCTTGGCGTCGAGTTCAGCGCGGACATAGGCGAATGCCCATCGCACATGCTCGGCGGTTCTGGTGGCTGCGGGGATGGCAAGGATAAAGCTAATCTTAGCAATCAACTCATAGCTGCGTCGGATCATAGCAACCGAAGCTTCGCCAGTGTGTTCGCCCATTTCCTCTGCATATCGGTGTAGCCAGCGAGAAACCTCTTGCAGCATTTTTGCCGCATCATCGTCGGTGGTGACTTCCTGCCGATCCCCGGCATATTCAACGCGCGCGCCAGCAGACTGCATCAGGTCAAAATTGCCGCCGTGAAATATCTGACTTAGGCGCATCGCCATGCCTTCGCTCATAGGACGCTTTTTGAAGCCTTCCCGCTCTGCCGGGTTGTTGTCTGTCTCAGATACAATGATGGCCCTGCCAACGAAGCCCTGCGTGGCTGTTTCGCCATCCATGATCTGGTCAAACGTTCCAGGGGTGGTGTATCCAATCGTAGATAAGAATGGCCGCTCTAACCCTTCGTCAATCATCATCAGCATCCGTTGAGCGTGGCTTGATCTTTCGGGATTGCCATCATCCTCAGCCTTAGATGCAATAGCGCCAAACATCTTGCGCAACTCGCGCTTCGTATCGCCATGCAACAGCATCCGAGAGTTTGCTTTGGAATACCCCGACATGATCGCGCCAAAGACGCTCTCAAGATATGCCGCTCCGCCCCTGCGCTGGGCATTGCGCACCTTGATCAAGAAAATCCCGATTTCGTCAATGATGTAGTAAGCTGCCTGATGCTCAATCAGGTTGCGCATGATTTCTTGCTCTGACTTGATCCCACCATGCAAGGCATAGTGAACGCCAGCAGCGATATGCAGATCAGTGGTGGCCTGCATAACGGCTTCCTTACCCGTGGCGGATGCTGCCACACAGAATGCCAGCATATTGGCTGTCACGCCGTCTCTGGTATCTTCATGGCGCAGACCGCCGATGTTGCCGAGAGATACCAGCGCAGAGGCTACAGCCAATCGGCGGCGCGGAAATCGGCATTGGCTGTCAATCCAAGCTGCGATGTCGCCTGCAAAGCCTGGGGGGCTTAGAAGGTCAACTCCATCCAAAGAAAACGGCGCGGGCCAGCGTGAGTTTTCTTCTGGGGCCTCTGGGGCTGGCGGCGTGAAATCATCTGCGCTGAAATCATCGCCGGAATAGCCGTTTCCCGCGCCCGTATGCCCGAATTTCGCGCCGTTATAGCCTTCCTCGAAGTCTGCAAAATCATCAGCGCTCATTCTGTCACTTCCTTGTTTATCCACGCTTTGAAAGCCGCCTGTTCTGCGGGCGACATGCGGCGAAACAATGCCCCGGCCAACCGCTTGATCTGCCGCGACATGAACATGGCATTGATGGATGCCAGCCTGTCACAAGCCGCAAGCGCATAGCATTCCAACTCTGCCGGGGTTGCCGTCTCAGCCCAGAAGCGGGCGTCTGATCGTGCGCTATCCTCGATCAGCGAGATATACGGCATCCCCGCTTCGCTCATCTGTAACCAATCGTAAGCCGCCCAATCAACTGCCTCTGGATCGGCCTTGGACAGATTGCCCAGAACCGTCAACGCAATTTCCATCACGCCCATTTTCTAGGCCGATGCTGACATGCGAGCCAGACGCAAAGCCGCGATACGCAGGAAGGCATCTATGGTGCGAATCCCCTCAGACTTCATGGCTGTCTTGATTTCCTCGCGCTCTTGATCGGTCAAAGCCACTGGCGTTCTTTTGGTTCCGGCCATAATTGATGCTCCATTGGTGTTCATTTGATGCTTGACCTTAACCTAATGCTGACATAGATTGCAAGAGCGGGATTTAGAGCGTGACCCGCCACGCGCGGCCCAAGGGGCCAAACATAGGAGAACCATCAGAGATGGGCATCATTGATACCGCCCGCAAACCTGCGGAGCGTGCTGTTTTGGTGACGATATGCGGTGATAGTGGCATGGGTAAAACCAGCCTTGCCGCAACGTTCCAAAACCCGATTTTCATCCGGGCAGAAGATGGGATGCAGGCCATCCCCGCCGACCAGCGCCCGGATGCGTTCCCGCTGATCACCGACACCAAAACGCTCTGGGAACAGATCACCGCCGTTATCCACGAGCCGCATGATTACAAAACTCTGGTGATCGACAGCGTGACGGCGCTGGAACGGTTGTTCTTGGCCGATGTGCTGGCGCAAGACCCCAAGGCCAAGTCGATCAACCAGGCCCTTGGCGGATACGGCGCTGGCACGGCTGCGGTGGCGGCGATGCACCAGCGGGTGCGGAAGGGCGCGGGGCTTGCCAATGAAAAGCGCGGGATGCACGTGGTTTTTGTGGCCCATGCGGATGTTGAAACCATGAAGCTGCCAGACGCTGATGACTACATGCGCTATTCGCTGCGCCTGCCGTCGAAGTCTTTGCCGCCTTACGTTGACGATGTGGACGTGGTGGGGTTTGTCCGGCTGGAAATGTTCACCAAGGGGGACGAAGGCGAACGCAAGCGGGCGATATCGACGGGCGACCGCGAATTGATTGTCCATGCTGCCGCATCTTGCGTGTCAAAAAACCGCTATGGCATCACCGAAGCCTTGCCGTTCAAGGTTGGCGAAAATCCCTTGATCGGGGTTATCCCGGCTTTGGGAAAAGGTATGGCGAAGGCCAAGACCTCCGACACCAAAGAAAAAGAAATCACCGATCCTGTGGACGGGAACGAAGGAGACGCAAAGTGAGTTTTTGGGATCTATCAACAGGCGAAAGCGCCAAAGACACGGGCGCGGAATACGAAATCCCCGGCGGCAATATGGACCCGATCCCAGAGGGTTCATCGGTGCTTGCTGCGGCAGATGAAATCAAATGGGCCATCACATCGACGGGTGAGAGATTTATCTCGCTGCGGTGGTCTGTGCTGGGGCCAGAGGAATACAAAAACCGCAAGGTGTTCCACAAGCTCTGGGTGACTGATATGGACCCCAGCGCAAGGGATGAAGCCAAGGGCATTGCCAAGCGTGATAAGGCGCGCCGAATGTTGGCGGCAATTGATGCCAATGCAGGCGGCAAGCTGGCTCAGAAATCCGGCGTTCCAACCGATGATGACCTTGGGCTGGCAATCCTGAATAAGCCGATGATCGTGACGGTTCAGGTTTGGCAGGTGCAGGATCGGCAGACGGGCGGCACCGTCGAAGGCAATTGGGTTTGCGCGGTCAACCCCAAGACCAAGGGCGTCGATATCAAGTCGGCGAAGCCTCGGGCTGCGGCTGGTGGTCGCGTTGATGACAGCTTTGGGACTGGTGGCGGGCGTTCTCGCATCCAAGACGACGATGAAATCCCATTCTAGGCCAGCCGCCTAGAAACCCCCGCGCCACCTTGCAGGGTGGAACCGCTTAGCTTGAGCATTCAAGACTTGGTGGCGCGGGATCTTCACCGATTATCATAACAAGGATCAAGGGATAATGGAACAGCGTTCCCCAGAATGGTTTGCCGCTCGGCGCGGGAAAATCACCGCCTCGCAGGTCGGGGCCATCCTTGGCAATTCTCCGCACACTACCCGGCACGATGTAATGCGTCGCATGGTGCGTGAATGGCATGGCCTGCCTTCGGAGTTTGAAGGCAACATTGCCACCGACTACGGCACCAACAACGAAGCTGGGGCCATCATTGAATACCAGATGGAGACGGCCAACACGGTTGAGGTTGTTGGGTTTGTCACCCACCCAGACGCCACAGAAGATTGGGCAGGCGCTTCCCCAGATGGCTTGATCGGGACTGATGGTGGGCTAGAGGTTAAATGCCCGTTTTCATTGCGCGATCCAGTGTTGCTGCATGAGTTTAAGACGCTGGCCGAGCAGCCGCATTATTATGATCAGGTGCAGTTTTCGCTTTGGGTCTGTCAGCGGAAATACTGGCATTTTTTCCAATGGGCGGCAGGGGGCAAGCAAACCAAGCTGGAATGCGTTCTCCCCGATCCAGAATGGCAAGCCCATGCTTTGCCACGGCTGCGGCAATTCTATGCGGAATATCTGGCCGAGCGGGATGATCCAGAAAGTCCACATCTTGGCGAAAAGCGCCCGATCATTGACACGCCAGAGGCGCATAAGCTGATGGCAGAATATGACCAGATCGCAGAGGCCATTGAGAACGCCACGGCGCGTAAGGCTGAATTGCTGGCGGATATGGTGAAACTGGCGGGGGGCAAGAACGCGCTGTTTGCGGGCCGGAACCTGACCAAGACAGATCGTGCTGGTGCCATATCTTACGGCAAGGCCATCAAAGAATTGTTGCCAAATGCTGATCTGGAAAAATGGCGGGGTAAGCCGTCCAGTTTCTGGGGGATCAAGTGATCGCACTTCGCCCATATCAACAGCAAAGCGTTGATGCTGCGATAGAGTGGATGCGCAAAAGCGCTTCCCCTTTCTGCATTGAGGCCGCCACAGGCGCAGGCAAGTCCCACATCATCGCAGAGATTGCCCGGATTATTCATGCCATGACAGGCAAGCGCGTGCTTTGCCTTGCCCCCAGCGCCGAGTTGGTAACGCAGAACCGCGCCAAATTCTTGGCGACAGGAAACCCGGCAAGCATGTTCTCCGCATCGGCTGGGTCCAAGGAATTGCGGCATCCTGTGGTGTTCGGATCGCCCCTGACCGTCAAAAACAAGATCAGCCGCTTCCAACAGATGGGGAGCGCAGGCTATGCCTTGGTGATCGTGGACGAGTGCCACGGTTTAACCCCCACATTGAAAGACATTATCGCCGCCATGCGAGAGGCCAACCCAAACCTGCGGGTTTGCGGGCTGACAGCCACGCCTTATCGCTTAGGGTCTGGCTGGATATTCAGGCAACATGCCGACACGCCGGAAGGCGGATCAGGCCTGATCAACGGTGATGACACCTGCCGCGATCCATATTTCACCAAATGCGTTTACCAGATCGGCGCGCGGGATTTGATAGAGCAGGGATTTCTCACCCGCCCCGTGATCGGACAAATTAACGCGACTGGCTATGAAACGGCAGGCATGGCGCTGAACAGCCGAGGCCAGTTTGACGCAGAGGCAGTTGACCGAGCCTATCACGGACACGGGCGCAAGACCTCTGCAATCGTTGCTGATGTTGTGACGCAATCAGCATCCCGCCAAGGGGTCATGTTCTTTGCCGCTACTGTCCAGCACGCGCAAGAGGTTATGGCCTCTCTGCCACCGCATTTGACGGCGCTGGTGACAGGTGAGACGTCGAAGGGCCAACGCGATAACACGCTTGCGCGGTTCAAAGCAAAGACGCTCAAATATCTGGTTAATGTGTCGGTGTTGACCACTGGCTTTGACGCCCCGCACGTTGATGTGATCGCCATTTTACGCAAGACGGAAAGCGTTGGCTTGCTGCAACAGATCATTGGCCGGGGCCTGCGCTTGTCGGAAGGCAAAACCGATTGTCTGATCCTCGACTATACCGACAACCTTGAAGATCATTGCCCGGATGGTGACTTGTTCGCGCCTAAGATCAAGGCTGGCAAAGTGGGTGATAGTGAAGGCGGAATGGCGTGTACATGTCCACAGTGCAGCTATGAAAACACGTTCTCGGCCAACCCTGCATATCTGGAATACAAAAAGGATGAAGCGGGCTATATCCTCGATCTAGACGGGCATCAGGTGCAATCAGACTTTGGGCCAATCTCTGGCCACTTTGGGCGGCGGTGCATGGGGCTGGTGCAGTCAGGCAAGCGCGGCGAATATGAGCGTTGTTCGTATCGTTGGACCTTCAAGGAATGCCCCCATTGCCTCGCAGACAACGACATAGCCGCCCGGTATTGCCGAGAGTGCCGGGGCGAGATCGTTGACCCCAACGATAAGTTGAAAGCTGAGTTCAAGGCTTTGAAGCGTGATCCGACACAGCGGCAAACCGATGAAGTCACCAGCATGATTTGCGTTCCTGGCATGTCCCGCGCGGGCAACAAAACAATGAAAGTGGAGTGGCAAACTCCATACAGACAGTTCACTACATGGCTACAGCCAGATGCTAGACACAGCCGGGGACAGGCGGAATGGGCTGCGTTTGAGACTGTGACCGATGGGGCAACAAAAGCCCCTAAAACCGTCACATATCGCAAGAACCCTGAGACGGGGTTCTTTGAAATCCACGCGTTCAACAGGCAGGCTGACAATGCGCCAATCTGACTTCACCGACCTTGCCGCCGATGGGGTTCTGACCTTTGGTGATATTTCTTTCCGGGGGTCTTGCCCAAAGGAAGAAATGGAGCAGGTCACATTCTTCAATCGCCTGCGCCAGGAATATCCTGACACTCTGGGGGTGGTGGCGCTTCACCCTCGCAATGAGGGGCTAAAGGAGCGCGGCCATATTTCTTCTGTGACCAAGCACAAAGCCGAAGGCATGACACCCGGCTCAAGTGATGTGATCATTCCGGCGCGGGTTTCGTTTGTCTGTGAAATCAAGCGCCGCGATCACATGAAAAGCAAATGGCAGGACGGGCAGATGCCTTATTTGATCACATCCGCCAAGCTTGGGGCTTTCGCCTGCGTTGCCTTGGGATGCGATGCAGCGTGGCAGGCTTTGCAGGTTTGGCGGGGTCTATCAGAAGATGGCTTATAGATCAGCCTCGAACATAAGGAAGCCCAGCGAACAGCTTGCTGATCTGATGATGGGGCGAACATCATGGGCTGATAGCCCTGCATCAATCAGATCATGGGCGCAGCGATTTATCTATGATGCAGCCAAGCAGATATTGGCGGCTGATAAGCCCAAACGCAAAGACATGATTGCAAGGGTTCCGCCACATATGCGGGCAATGGTTGAGACTGAAATCAAAAGACTTTGGGCTATTAGGTAGGTTTCCCCCGGCACTTCTCGGTTAGCGCCTGACCGCGCCGGGGGATCGTCTGGAGGTATCGAAACCGCCCGCAATGCGGGGTCGTGTTGCACCTGCCGTATCCAGGCAGGCGATCCGGGGTTATCCCGAGATTAGTGATTTTAGAATGGCGTAGCCCCAAATCTCCGGAACGATTGGCACTACGGCGTTTCCGCAGGCTTCAAGTCTGTCCACCCGATTGGGAACCCCATCATTTGCTCGGCAAAATCTGGATGCGGGTAGATTGGATCGTCCGGGCCATTTCTCAAACCCTCGCACAAGTTGCTGCGATAAGTCGGACTGCCCCAAAATCGGCCCTTTGGTGCGCCCTTCGCATCCGACTTCGTTGGGGTTGGCAAATATCCATACTCGGTCCCGTTTATGCCAGGCACCAACGTAGGAAGCTGGTATGCAATGCCATTCCGCGTCATACCCGAACGAGGCCAAGGCCCCGAGAACCGCGCCCATCCCTCGATCCAGCAATGCTGCCACGTTCTCCAACAACAGTTTGGGGCGTCCCACCAGGCTAGCGGCTCGTAGGATATGCCAGAATAGCCCAGAACGTTCACCGGCAAGTCCGGCACCTTTTCCAGCGAATGATATGTCTTGGCACGGAAAACCTGCCGTAACCAAGTCCACGGGTCCGAGAGTAGAGAAATCGGCGGTGGTGACATCTTCATATTGCGGCACTCCCGGCCAATGCTTGCCCAGAACTTTGCGGGCGTAAGGGTTAATTTCACAGAATGCGACCGTATGAAAATCGCCAGCACGCTCAAGCCCGAGGCTAAAACCTCCTGTTCCAGCGAATAAATCCAGAACCTTCACGACAACCTCCCCCGCAACGCCCGCACCAGCGCTTCCTGCGCGCGGGCTATGGCGTTAGAGGCGGTGCGGGTGACGGGTGGAGTGGTGGGGGTGAAGTTGTTCATGGCGTTGCCTCTGGCCTATCATCGGCCCCCGCCTTGCGTGCTTCATATGCAGCCAAGAACATGAGGCAGCACGCGGCATGATACAGATGGCTGATGCCAGTCTCAGGGTCAGCACGTTCACCGCGCCACCATGCCCACATATGGCGCATCAGCGCAGAGAATGGGCGGCTCCAAGCCATGCCGCGCTCCCAATTCCGGGGTGCATATTTGGCCGCACCGAAGGCCAGCACTTCGGCAGTGCCCTCTAGAAACTCAGGGGCAAGCAGGTGATATGGCAGCTTGCCATTGTCATCCTTGCGGCCCCCGGATGCCAGCGCAAGAATGGCTTGATCCTCAAATTCGTGCTCAATGGTTGGCAGGCTCACGTCATTCCTCCGTGGGTGTAAAATCCCCCGACGCACAACGCGCCGAGGTAGGTGCCCGCGCCAACAGGGAAAGGCGCGGGGTGGCGGTTAGGGCGGTGGGGGAGGAAGCGGTTGCCAGTGGGTGTATTCCCCCTGAAAGCTTGGCCTCACATAAGAGACGCGCCCAAGCCACGGGCTAACCTTTCTCTCCCATGCAATGCCAACGCGTGTGCGCCATTTCACTACTTCATCGCCATACCCATCAGAATATTTGCCAAGGATTACTGCGGTTTCAGCAGGCGCTGTCTCAATCGGTTGCCAAGTCACTCCCGTTCTCCCTTAAAACTGAACAAGCGCCGATCAAGCCGCCGCCGTGTGTGGGTCATGGCTTCTGACTTTGGATCAAGTCGTGAAGAATGGCTGCGATAGTGAACATTGCGGTCATTGCATAAGTCATGTTGCTTATGTGCAGCTTAGTGGCTAACTCAAAAATAGACGCGGCCCACCACAAAAGACAACCGACAAAGATGAAGCCTGACTTCACGGCCTCGCCTCCGGCCACTGATCGCGCCGCACAGCGCCATCCGTTAGCAATTCAATGGCGAGTTTCTGCGCCATTGATGGTTTTGCGCGCCCCGCAACCAAATCAGCCGATTGCGTTGCACCTAGTTCAAGCTGACGGCCAAGCCATGAGGCGGGCCGATCTTGGCTTTTCAGCCATGTTTTGATGTGTGTTTGTTTTTCCATATAGCTACGGTATAGCGGCACATCAGATAGGTCAAGCAACATTCTTATTCGTTGCGGCGTTTTCCCGCTTGCAATCCCCCACCAGACAGCGCAATGTA
>Ga0208643_1002058_pt1 | contig 10332 bp, 9 predicted proteins | sample VirMetDEL_Nov_12_FD_184516 | JGI IMG/M metagenome (GOLD analysis project Ga0208643, IMG submission 184516) | Aqueous microbial communities from the Delaware River and Bay under freshwater to marine salinity gradient to study organic matter... | ecosystem: Environmental > Aquatic > Marine >... | reverse complement strand
ATGTCTTGCTTGAGAATTTTAAGGGGTTGGGGTTGCCATCCAAACTGTGCTAACTCAGTGACATCGAGTTCGCCTCTGTAGTATTCAGTTTTTAGCTTGAATAACTTCTTGTAGTCAGCCTTCATCTTGCGAAGAACATAGCCTTCGCCCATGTATATCTTGAAGTACTTGTTGTGAAGTTTTGGTGTATTGGCAGACTCGTTCGTGATGTTCATTGTATCAACGGGACCGTCTTTTTCCCATGCTTCGCATATATCTTCTAGCTTCATTCATAATCTCCATAATAAAATTGTTACTGCATCAAACTGATATGTCGTACCCGTTATACTTAAATGTGATATTAAATGTTGGCGGTGTCACGTCTGCACCAGATGTGTTTAGCTCAATAGATCCAACTGAGGTGGGAAACATATCTGAGAACTTGATAGTGACATTAGAGTTCTTATTACTATTTAGTATAACCAGAGAACCGTCTGATTTAACTCCTTTACCGTCCGAATCAGGAGTAGCTCCTCCTTTACCAAAAACTGGTGGGTTCAAGCTTGCGTACTGTGTGAAGTCTTTAGGGTATGTAAGCGCAACTAACCAGTCGGAGACTTCTCTGTACGCAACCATATTTTCATCACATATGATAGATACCTGAAAGTCATCATACGATATCTTATCGCCAGGCTCATGCAATGTCTTGAATGGTGTGGGACGATCTGTTACTCCAGATGTAATGCCAGGAATATTTGCTGATTGCACAAAAAACTCGACATTAGGTAGCCTGTCAAGAACAAGCTTGAACTCGATAGGAGACAAAAAGTTTACGTTTGTTGTTAGATTAGCCATATATTATTCCTCTGGTATACACTTATTTATATGTATAAAAAAAGGGGATCTCGAAAGATCCCCTAATCATGTTCGGGTTAATCCCGAATCTTATTGTTATACTAAACTTATAATAAGTTAGAGACAATAACTTTACGGTAGTACAAGTTCTTACCAGCAGCTAAGCCGTTACCAAGAAGTGTACCATCAGTGCCATCATTGGCTCCATCTGGACCAACTTCACCACCAAGTGGGTTAGCAACGATGCCGTAACGAGTCTTGAAACCAATCTTAGATTGGAAGCTGTTCTCGCCAACTGCACGAACCATTTGTAATGGAACGTATGGGCAATAGAAGATACCAGCATCAAAAGCGTTAGTGCCTTTGTAGCCAACTACCAAGTATTGAGCAGCAGCGAATGGATCGATGTATACTTTGAAACGACCGTTAAGAACACCGGCGAAAGTATTACCAGTATCATCTACTTGCAAGTTGTTGTTCAAAGCAGGAGCGTAGTCAAGAACACCAGCCATTTGAAGAGCAGAAGCTACATCAGATGAACATACGATGATGTTACCTTTACCGCGACGAGTTGCTTGTGCAATTGCATTAGCTTCTTTCTCGATTTGGAACATAAGACCTTTAAACTTCTCTACTGACCAGCGACCGTTGGCATCAACATCAAGGTTGAAAGTACCAGGAGTAGCAGTGTTAGCAGCACCAACTGTAGCAGCAATGTATACTTTACGAACTACTTCACGGTTGATTTCAGCAAGCAATTCAGCAGAAAGCATATTTGCAAGCTCAGTTTCAGCGTCTAGACCGTGGATTGCTTTAAGGTCTTGAGCTAGTTCTGAAGTGTACTCAGCTTTAAGAGCGCGAGATACAGCAGTTACAGAAACTTTCTCAATCTTGAAAGACATTTCAGCGATTGGGCTGTTTGGAGTAACAGCGGCATCGTATGCGTCAACATCAGCGCCGGTATTAACATCAGCGGCAATAGCGGCAGTGCTACCAACACCTTGTGCTTCAGCAGCAGCAGTAGCTTTACCAGTACCAGAACCAGTGTACAAACCATTAGTTGCAGTATCTGAGCCAGTGCCAGAGAAACCAGAGTTAGCTTCGCCAAATAATGCTTCACCAGTTCCAGCATCGTTGCCAGAAAAACCAGCACCGTACTGTGAACGCATAGCGAAGATAAGACCAGTAGGTCCAGTCATTGGCTGAACACCAACGATATCATATGCTACTAAGTTAGGCATTGCACGACGAACTAAAGAGATCAATACTGGATCATAGTTAGCGGCATCAGAAGTGCTGTTACCAGGAACGGCTTCAGATAAGATACCTGTAGAGCCCATGCTTGAACCTTCTCTAATAGAAGTTTCAGTGTTTTCTAATAGAGTTGCTGTAACAGCTTCTCTATGTGAGTCTTGAATAGCGGGAAGAGCAGAGTGCTCTAGAATCGGTGCCCACTTTTTCATTAGTTCTTCATTTCTCATTATGGTTCTCCTTTATTTGAGATTTTTTACTTATTACTATTTATAAAATTTGTTATTTCGAAAAGCGGCTAAGCGACTGTGTGTAGCTTTGCATTGAAGCGTCTAATACAGGCGCTACATCTTCCGTAGTCTCTTCTTGTAGAAGATCAGTTTCTTCTTCTGCAACAGTTGTAGCAGCTTCAGCGAAGTAGTTAGCTTTAATTGCTTCTAACTTTTTGCTGTAGTCTTCAACTGTATCAAAAGAAATACCTTCTGAGAGAACACGCAATTTTTCCGCTTGAGTGTCAGTTAATTCCTCAGAAACTGTTTTGAATGCGATTTCATTTTCAGCCTGTGACTTAGCTTCCTTAAGTTCAATCATTTGCTCAACAACTTCGTTGTACTTGATAGAAGCTTCTTCAAGCTCAATTTCAAGTTCAGCGGCATGGTCGATTTGCTCTTGATCGATTTCAAGGTTATGCTCAGAAACGAGACCTTTAATGCTATCTAATAGCGATTCAGCTACTTCAACTTTGATATTGCTTTCTACTGTAGCCTGATTTTCAGACATCCAGTTTTCAACAACATAGTCTAAGTATTGATCTACTTTCTCTACTAGCTCTTCAACAGTAGCATCTACTTGCTCTTGAAGATCACTTTCAAACTTTTCTTCCAAAGTTGCTGTTTCAGCAAGGACACTTTCGTGTACGGCGGCTTCGAATACTGCAACGGCAGATGATTTGAATTCTTCAGAAAACTCAGTTCCTTCGAATAAACGATCAACAGCTTCACTTAAGCCAGCAGTGTTAGTGCCCTGTGGAGTTTTAACGTCATCTTCAACGTCATCAGCTTTAGTTTCTCCACCCTTTTTATCTTTACGCTTTTTATCCTTTCCACCTTCAGGAGTTACGGCATCGGCTGATTCTGCATCTTCGCCAGTTGCTTTCGCTTCTTCTAGGTCTAGGTCTTTTCCTAATTCTTCACTCATTTAGACTTCTCCTTTAAAGTAATTATCGTTATTACTATTTATAAAAATTGTTATTTAGACAAAGAGCGTACAAATTTCTCAAACAATGCGGCTGCTTTAATCTCTAATTCTGCTGTAGAGACTCTTGCAGTCTGTTTGATCTCTTCTTCGATCTCGTCAAATGTGTTCGCCACTTCCCATGAAGAAGAAGCTACATCGTAAATCCAATCTACACCTTCCATCACTCCCTTAACGAAAGCGTCTGGTGCTGATGGATCGGCTACAATATCCCCTGCGGTAGCTAACATAAAGTCACTCTGGACTTCCATGATACCACTCTTATTCTGTTTGATAGAACCCATGCCACGAGATGAAATACCTAAAGTACCATCTGCGTCCATGATGTTCTGAACGATCTTACCCATTGGCGTGTCCATTACTTTAGCACGACCAACGATGTTAGAACCTTCTTGTCTTAACTCTGTAAACATATGAGATACACGATCAAGATTAATCGTTGGACCTGCTGGATGCCCTAACTCGCCATATGCTCTGTTTTTCTGAACGTAAGTTTCGTTATATCGCTTCACTTCTTTAGCAAGGATCTCTTTAGGATACATACGACCATTACGGTTCTTGATGTCACCTTGCATAATGATGCCTTCGATGAAATACTGCTTAGTACCATCTTCTTTGGCTTCAGTGATGTATTCTACGTCTTCAACAATTTCTTTGATTAGTAAGCTCATATCTATTCCTTATTTGCTTGCTTGCATTGCGAAAGATACGAATCGAGTAAACTGTGTCTTGTCAGATAACATACTTTCAACTTTTTTCTTGTTAACTGAATTTAACGATTTGTACGCATTAAGCACAGCAGATGCTGAGAAGAGATCGATCTTCTGCTTCTTACCATCTTTGAACTTGACTTCGCCCATGCTCTTAGTTTTAACGATCTTCTCTAAGTCAGCGATAACGCCTTCTGAGTAGTAGCCTTCTTTATAAGACTCTTCAACTTCTTCTTCGTCATCTTTCATTGCCATTTTAGTAGCAGTTGCGTACATGACATCAGTAGCTTTGTCGCCGTAACGATCTTTGAACTCGCTCATTTTTTTCTTGAGTTCTTTGACGATAACTTCACGCTTCTCTTTCTGAGCATCAGTCATAGTGCCTTCTTGTACAGACTCATAAACCTCTTTACCTTGACCCTTCTCTAGATCAGCTAAACGATTAGCAGATAAATCGAGAACCTCTGCCTCTTTGTATCCGTCAGGTAGTTCAATTTTTTGAACAAGATGCTTATCTATGAAAGCCTGTTGCTTTTCTACCGAAGCATTATCGCCGAGATCTTGTATCTCTTTATGAAGCGACTCTATTGTAAACTGCTTAAAAGATTTCATTTTTATTCCTTTATTATTCTGATTCTGGAGCAACTTCTACTTCAACTGGTTCGCCAGCTTCTGTGGAAGCACCAAACATAGAATCGTATTTTTGTCCGATAGCCGCTGTCATTTTATCTGCCATAACACTATTAAAAGTGTTTTCAAAGGTACCTGCATCTTTCTCGACTGCATTTCTAATCAAATCACTAACACTCATGTCTATCTCCTTACTTATATGTTTATTTATATTTTATTACAGTTGCTGATTAGGCTTATTCAGGCTCATCTTTTGGATCTTCAAACTCTCCAAAATCATCTTCTGGAGCATCGTCTTTTGGATTATCTTTTGGATCTTCAAACTCTCCAAAATCGCCTTCTGCTTCATTCGAGTCTTCTTCGTCTGCTTCTATTTCTTCTCTCATCTTTTCGATGTCATCTTCGTTCATCATGAGAACATTCTTTCTAACCCAATCTGCTGAGTAGTACTTACCAACATACTCATCGATATCACGAAGCATACCTAATCTTTCTCTTAATATTTCACTTTCTTTCAACTCTTCAAAGTAGTTGTCTTGCATGAAATCATATCTGATAGAGGATTGAATCTCGCCCCACTCTTCAGGTCTTATGATTCCCTTGAGTACTAACTGCTTCTCAAGAATTTTATCAAACAGTGTAGAGAATTTTGCTCTCAATCTACTGATAAACTTACTAAACTTAATCTCATCTCTAGATATTTCTGTTGCTCTACCTAGTGAGAATCCTGCATCTGTTTCCATGCGAGAGATAGGTACATTAAGAGACTTAAATAATCTCTTCTGGAAATATAATACATCGTCTAGTTCTCCTAGATTCTGACCACCAGGCAATGTAGTGATCTCTGTACCTTTTCCACCCTCTCTTCTTGGCAACCAAAAATCGTCAGTCATACTCATATGTCTACGATCATCTTTAACGTCACCAGTACTTGCATCATATACTAAGCGATTCTTGTGCTTAGTCATCATATCTCGTAGATACTGTTCTGCTTTCATCTTAGGCAGATTACCTACATCGATATAGAAAATTCTTCTTTCAGGCGCTCTAGATATTCTGTAAATAACTACAGCATCTTCCATCATTCTCAACTGATTCAGAGGCTTAGCCGCTTTATGTAAATGAGATACGACTAATGTATTATCTTCATTAAGCAAACCCGAATTAGCATTTACAATAGAGTCTTTTGCAATCTTTAAACCAGCTAGTTCGTTACCCTGCTGTCCTAACTGATTGCCGGCCTGTCCCAGAAATCCCTTTTCACTATAGATGTAGTATTCATTCTTAACTTTCTTTGCTAAAAACTTACCATCTCGTGAAGACCCTTCTGACTTAGTTTCAAATTCTCTGACTTTACGAATCTTTCTTGGATCGATATAACGCAACTCTTGAATACCTTTTCGGGGTTGCTTGATATCAATCATAACATGATAGTTGATTCTTCCATCAACATACCACTTTTGGAAAGTGTCGTAACCAGTAGAAGAAAAGTCTAACAACTTCAATACAGTGTCAAACTCTTCTCTGATTTTCTTTTTGATGTTGTCAGCTAGATCGACATCATCCGTAACACATTCAACAACCTTTTCATCCGATGAAATACTAACTGCCTCGTTAATAATATCATCTACTGCTTGAGAAACTTCTGGTTGCTGTAGCATTGATCTATATTTTTGCACAAGTTCTGCTTCTGATCTTGCACTACCAGCCAAGTCCAAATAGCTACTTGCGGCAGTACCTGTTGCCGCAATGTCAATAGAACCTTCTTCTGCGCCCGCCTGAACAAAGGAGGGGATATTATTCTCTTCCTTTTCGGACTTGCGTTTGATTTCAAAACCAAATAATTCAGCCATATTTTATCCTCTAATTCTTAGGGAGAGTTTATTCTCTCCCCTTAAATTATCGTTATCAATTTTACTCGTTTGTGCCGCCGTCTCCGGTGACTCCACCAGAAACATTCCACCAGTCATACTGGAAGGTGACATCGAATCTTTCGATATCGTCAGTTGTGTTCCAATCCATAGTGATAGCACCGATGGAAGTTGGAAATAGTCCGTTAAAGTTATAAGTTCTTAAAGGTGCGCCAGTTTTTGAGTACTGAGTAATCTGTGCTTGATTCTTATATTCAGAAGCACTTGCACTACCTAACTGAGTTGTGTTTCCCTCATGAGCATTGATGGATGCCATCCACTGCTCCATAGCGTTACGAATAAGGAAGTCCTCATCGTTAATGATAGTTACAGTCCACTCAGCGAATGTTCTATCGCCTGCTATCTTAACCTTACGACCAAAGTATGGAACTTCAATTGTTCCGATAGTAGCTTCAGGGATCTGTGCCGCCTGTACCATAAATGGTGTTTTAAGATCAGCAATTCCATTAATGGGATTGGTGATAGCTACTTGGAACAGGGATGCCTTAGCACCCCCGAAGGTCAATTGGCTTTTAATTTCATTGATGTTGAAAGCCATCTTTTTTATCTCCTTGTTTGTTGTCTAATTATTTATTAAGCCGCACCAACGATCTCTGAGAACTCCACGCCTGTTCTAACGGCAACAAAGTTCAACTGGATAAAGTTGATTGAACGTGCTGGCTTGATGTAAATGTCGCCAACAAATTGGTTAGTGTCTATCACTTGAGGCGTATTGTTAGATTCATCACAGATAACTTTAAAGTCATAAATGCCTCGTCTACCTTGAACATCTCTCAAGAACGGTTCAACTAAGTTAACAAATGTAGCTCTAGTGAACTCATCGTTAAACTCGAATAATGTTGACTTAGATGCTTGACTAATAGTCTTCTCAAGAACAATGAACAATCTACGGACATTGATTCTGTCGAATGCGCTAGTAGTGCCAGCAAAAGTCTTGTCACCAAATAGTACAGTGCCTTGACCTGGCTGAGTAATTACTGGATTAATACCATTCTTGTATAGTAAATCTCTCTGCGCTTTATTAGGATTAACTTTTAACTTAACAACATTCTTAACATTTCCTCTGCTGTATCCTGCGGGTGAGAACCATGGATCTCGTAGATCGTCTGTTCTAGCACACAAGCCAGCGATGTCGCCATTCAAAGGAACCCAACGATATACGTCAGAATACTTATCGTATTGGTATTTATATCCACTGTCAACGACTGCAAAACTACTTGCAGTTAAGTTGGCGACAAAGGCTACTATAGAAGATGGAGTCATATTGTCTGCGTATGCAGGAGAAACAAATGCTACACAATCTCTACGAACTTCTACAATATTGTCGATGATGTAGTTAGAGAGTTCGTGTCCTGTCGCTCCTCGTGCTTTACCTTGAAGAACAAACGAGATATCTACATCAGCGGCATCTTTATAAAGATCATACGCTAAAGCTAGTTTACCGATTGGAATATCAGTCTCATCGTTACCATCACTACCACCAGTCAAAGCTGTAGCTGAAACAGCACCACTCAATGCGGCTGAACCTGCATCAGTCAACGAAATCCAGTCAGAAGATGATACAAGAACATCCGATAGGAAGTTTGTAGATCCGTCTGCACTTTTAGCACCTGCCGTTAGCGATACATTATCATATCTTTCTATAACAGCACCAGCGGTGCCAGTAATTTTACCATCAGAATCCTTAACGACAACATGAACACTTCCTGTATCTGGAGCAGAGTCGAAGATGTCTGCATCGCCCCACTGCTTAGTGTACGCTCCACCAGTTATGGTAGTGATGCCTGTGTATCTCTCAATAAAGTTTGCTGTTGCAGTAACTGCGCCAGCTTTAGTTGTTAACTTATTGGTGCCTGCCGAAAGAGCAGTGATTTGTACGTTATTTTGATTACTTACAGAATAGCTGTTTGCTTTAGCAAGAGTATCTGCTAGTTTAAACATATTTGTTGCGCCACTAGTCTCTACACCAACTTGGGTTAATGTATAGCCAGTATTACCTGCGGCGGGTTGAGTAATATCAATAGCGTCAACACCAATTGCAGGGACTTCAGAGTATAATTTAATCGCTGTTGTGCTTTCTACCTGAACCCAATACTTAGTGCCGTCTGCTAGATTATTGATAGCAGCCTGACTATTCGTGTTGAATATAACACGATCTCCAGTTGTGTAGCCGTGTGCAGTACCGAATGTAATTGTTTCATTTGTTGTAGAGACGGCATCGTAGTCGAATGATTTTGCGACATCTTCTACTGGGATAATGAAGTAGTTTTTATCGTCTACTAAACCAGCTAGAACACCACCAGTTGTTGCGTCATATACAACAGGAGTTCCTTTTGCAATGGTTTCGCTTGCGCCCAACTGAATAATACTCGTACCTAATGTGTCTGCGGCATCGTGTATATATACACCACCGTCAGTGTCAACAGTATGATCGTAAGAAGTTGGAGCGGCATCAGATTCAAATATAAAATCTGCGCCAACACCACCACCTGAAACCGAAGCATCAGCTTTTAGTGTCAAGCTTTGTTCACCAACTGTGATTACGTCACCCTTTTTGAGTGCTTGTGCTTGTGCTTGCGAGGCAAAACCGGTAAAAGTACCAGAACTATTACCTGAAGTGATATCGACAGTAGAAGTGCCAACTCTTGCGGAAGCGAATGATGTGCTATCGCAGTGAGATACTTGAATAGAATTTCCTAACTCGCCATAATACTTGGCTTTAAATTCATCAGCGCCACCTTTAGTGGCGATAACAGCAGTATCACTTACTGCACGAGTTACGAAAAGTGCATCACTATAGCCTAAGAAATTGGCCGCTGTTAAAAATGTCTCATGGTTTGTCCATAAGTTTTCTGGAGCATATGCACCAGTATATCGGGTTGACGGCTCACCGAATCTAGAAACTAATTCTTGCTCTGAGGTAACTAAAATTCTTTCGTTGATTGGACCCCATCGAAATACACCTGCAATTGCCCCTTCGGTCGTTCCAACCGCAGGGGTAGCACTTGTTAGGTCGATTTCGCTGACGTTAATGCCTGGACTTGTTTGAAAGGCCATTGTTGATTTCTCCTTGTTTATTTTGTAAGTTACAAACTTCTTTTATTTTCTATTTCTATATTTATAATATTGAGAACTTAGCTTAACCAACTATTATCGTCATCTGAGACTGCAATTAGATCAGCAGTATCACTATTCATGTCGTAGTCGTTGAATCCAATTGGTAGTAGACTCTCTGCCAACTCTTCTTCGTTTCTTTGTCTTAGGTTATTGACTGTGTTTATATTAGTGATCTCTTTAAAGAACATCTGATCAGTCATCCAAGCAAATAGCACTAGACCCATGACTAGATCGTCATGACATCCAGATTCTGCTTCATAAGAGTTGCCTTTTCTAGAAAATGTAGAAAGTTCGTTAATCGTATCAAAGTCATTCAATATCAACTGATCTTGTTCAACCAACATCTTGAGCATATTACATCCAACGGATTTAACTGCTTTTGTTGTTCGAATGCCCTTATCTGCTTTCTTTGAGAATCCTGTAGATATTCTTTTACCTGATCTACCTGCGGATTCTGTGAACATGAGTGTTTCCACTTCAAATTCGTAATGCAATGTCTCTGAGACTTGCTCACCTATATCATTGACTTCCACTAATGTGTAAGCCTCATTATAACTCTTTATACTTCTATATATGATTTCAGCGTAGTCTATGGGTGTTATCAT
>Ga0208643_1002057_pt1 | contig 10334 bp, 5 predicted proteins | sample VirMetDEL_Nov_12_FD_184516 | JGI IMG/M metagenome (GOLD analysis project Ga0208643, IMG submission 184516) | Aqueous microbial communities from the Delaware River and Bay under freshwater to marine salinity gradient to study organic matter... | ecosystem: Environmental > Aquatic > Marine >... | reverse complement strand
TGGTTTAATTATTTAAAAGGAGAAACAACTTCTTTAAGTAATTTAGATGGTTTAGAATTTTCTGTACAAGGTATAGGTAATCCATCTTCTGTAGTTCATGATGGTGATGCTAGTGGATCTGGAGGTTCTTATAAATTATACGTTGAAGATAGTTCTAGCGGTACAGATGGTACTGGTTGGGACGATGGAAACACATATACATAAAATAATATGGCAATAAATAATTATTCTTTTTTATCAACAACAATAGGTGGTGGCTTTCCTCAGACAGGTGGTAGTAGTATAAGTGGTAGTTACTTTACTTTTATTATATCTCCAGTAGGTGGTAATCCAGGCTCGCCAGTTGTTATAGCTGCAGATGATTTTAATATTGGTAATGCCGCTGAAAACCCATCAGGGTCTAACATTTGGTTTGCTGGTAACGTAGATGCATCTGTTGAAAAGGTTGAGTTTGTAGATTTAGCAACGCCATATGATATTTCTAACACTGTTGAGGTTAGAGTTTACCTTTTTAGTGGTACCACAATGCCAAATGCAGATTTAACTGTTCTAGTAGATGTTGATTATACAACGCCCACGTTCGGGGATGGTGATGATAGAAGCACGTCTATAGGTAGACCTATGTGTTTAAATTTATACCCACCAGCCGCTACAAACGAATGTGACGGTAGTGGGGGAGCAAACCCCGCTTACGCTGGTATATCTAGTCTTAATTTTACAACTTTTTATTTAACACCTACAAGTAACAATCCTGATGGAGCAAGTGGAAATCCTTTTTGTAGTGGTTTTAATCACTATAGACTAAGCGGCACAATAACAGATCAACCAACAATGTTGTTTTATTTAGTTGCAATTGCTGACACTGGTTATTATTTTCCAGAACCAGGTATACAACCAATTATAAATGTTAATTCTCAAGGGTTAGATTTTTCACCTTATTGGAGTACAAACGATATAATTACTAGAAATGCAGACAATCAAATTACAGTTCATAAAATAGAGTTTTGGTACACACCGCCAGACCCTCCTTTAGAAGACACAAGTGGGTCTGATTCTGATAACATAACTAAATTTTGTAATTTAGACCATTACATTACTTTTACAAACTATACTCCTGTGGAAGTAACAAGCACTAACAACGGTACACAACAAATGTTACAGTTATTAACTGTTAACGGTCAAACTGGCGTTGGAAGCGCTACTGATGGTTTTTCAGGACCAACACCTATAAGCGTTGATGGCGAGACTAGGTCAATATATATTTATGGTAGTGATTTTGCGGGTTATGATTTAAGTGTAAAACAGGTTACAGGTGGCACTACTAAAACATTAGATTTTGCATCAACACATCCAGCTGAAGGTTTAGAGGTTAACAACACGTTTACTTCTTCAACTACAAGCACTGGTGTAATACAATTAAATATATTGAATCCTAAAGCTGGTAGAGCAACTTATTACCCAAGCGGAAAACCATATGCTGTTGATTATGCAAGGAGAAATGAAAACTCAAAAGAAGATTATCGCGTAGACGTTGCTTACCAAGAGTATAAAGTGCTTTTCCCTAAAGTTGCAGCCACAACTTATTACGATGTGTATGTAACAAAGAGTGATAGTAATGAAAGTGGTAATAGCGATGCAACAAAAGAAAACGTAACAACTGGTTACGCTATGTCGGGTACTGGATCTGGAGCAACGTCAAGTAATCCAATAAGAATATATCAATACGCAGATCCTAGCATATCAATACGACCATCTACAAATGTTGCTTCAAGTTATGATGCTATGCCTAGTGCTGTTGAAAAAACAACTATAAGAGCTAATGTGCAGTTTACAGAGTCATCAACTGGAACTGTAGATAGCTCTGGACACATGGCCCTTAGCTTTGCTATTGGTGCGGCTTCTGACAAAACCTTGTCTTTATCAAGACAACCAGTTGCTAGTGATTTTTCGGTAATTAGTGGTGGTAACGGATTAGTTATATACTATGAAGATTTAGTAGCTACAGTTGCTGGCAGCGGTGATAACAACACTGTAAACGTAACAGGTATAGCATACATACAACAAACACCTGTGGACGATACTGTAATTAATTTACTAACACAAAACTTTATATCACCAGACTAATATGCCTACAATAACTTTAACATTTCCAAACTCAATAAACACTTCTGTTCAAGTTGGTGATATTGCTTATTACACTTTATCACCATCAACTAGTGGTGGGTTTTCAACATCGTCACAATCTGATATAGTAGAAATAGGTGCTATTACATCTATAAACAACACCACAAATGTTATTGTGTGTGATACAACGCTTCCTTATCCACAGCAACCAACAACAAGTAGTTTTATATTGTTTAGTAAAAACAACGAAGCAAATTTAAGCACTGTGCTTGGTTATTACGGAGAAGTAAAGTTTAAAAACAGCTCTACAATTAAATCTGAACTGTTTAGTATAGGCACGGATATGTTTATTAGTAGTAAATAAACTGTAAAAAGTGTAACTATAATATATACTTAAATATAATTATATGTCAACACAAAGTTTAGTTTCTAGAAAAAAAATACTAGAACTAGAAGAAATACTAATAGACAATACTGACGGTACTAATATAATTAGTAATCAAGGAAAAAGTATTGTAAGATCTGATCAGTTTCCTTTAAAACATTCGTTTGCTGACGGTGTGTATATTAGACAGATGGGTATGGCTAAAGATTCTGTAGTTGTAGGGGCGATACATAATCATTTACATGCTTGGTTTTTATTAACTGGTAAGATAACTGTAATAACAGAAAAATCTGAAGAGGATTTTATAGCACCGTGCTACGTAGTATCAACACCCGGTGTTAAAAGAGTTATATACGCAGTAGAAGAAAGTATATTTGTAAATATACATAAAAACCCAAGCAATACTCAAGACTTAGATAAACTAGAACAAGAAATAGTTTCAAAAAATTATGAAGAATATGAAAAATACATTAATCAAAAAAAATAACACATGTCGTTTATATTAGTAGGTGTAGCTGTTGCCGCCGGTGCTACTCAAATTATAATGGCTAATCAAGGTCGTAAAAAAAGAATAGCAGAGCAAAAAACCGCAGCGGCAGAAATGGAAGCAAATAAAAAAGCTTATGAACAAATTGATACTAGTAACACATACGCTAATTTAGAAAATAAATTTGAAGACATAACTGTAAATCAACAACAAGCACAGTTTGAGGCACAGCAAAATCAACAACAACAAGCTAACTTAATGAACTCAATGAATGCTGCGGCTGGTGGATCTGGTATTGCGGCCTTAGCGCAAGCTATGGCTAACCAAGGCCAATTATCTGCTCAAAAAGCATCAGCTAGTATTGGTATGCAAGAAGCACAAAATCAAAAATTAGTTGCTCAAGAAGCTAGTAGAAACCAACAGTTAGAGGCTGCTGGAGAACAAACATCTCAACAAATGAAGGCTGATAAACAAGCAACACTATTAGGCATGTCACAGCAAAGAACAGGAGCTGCGGATCAAGCTAGAGAAGTTGCTAAACAACAAGCTATGGCTGGTGTTGGTACAATTGGCGCTGGTGTAGGTGCTGGAGTAGATGCTGGTATGGCAAATATAGATAGTGGTGGTTCATTTTTTAAACCAGGTGAAAACGTATAAATAAACAAAAAAATATATGGCAGCAGATGCAAATTTAATAAAAGGGGCGGCGGCAGCGTATGGAGCTGGAACAGCAGCTAAACAAGCTGGCGGTAATCAATTAGGTGCTATGGCGCAAAATCTATTAGGTAGAGTAGATAATCGTACAGCTGACTTGAAAAAAAGAACAGAAGAAGCAAAAGAAAGAGATAGAGTAAAACAAGCAAAGTTTAATGAAAACTCAGAAGCTGCTTTGCAACAAGGTGGAGCTTTAGGAGAAGCTGAATATGATTTTACTAAAAGAAAAGTTGACGCTTTGCAAAAAGAATATCAACAATGTACTTTAGGTGACGATGCTTGTAGACAGAAGGTTATGATGGCTTTATCTAAAGAAAGTCAAGGTTTGACTACTATGAAAGATACAAGAAAGTTAAACGCAGAGTCTATGCTTAATTTAAGAGGTGATGTCAGCGCAGAACAACAAGAAGTTATGGGTATTTATGCAAACTCACAGTCTGGTAAGTACTCTATGGTGGAAGGCACAGACGGTGAATTAAGATATACATTTGATTTAGGTGAGGGTAAAGAAGCTGCTTATACAAAAAGCGAGTTAGACAAAATGTTTGAAGCACAAAAAGATACTGTTGGTACTAATGAAACTAAAAAACGAGCAGTAGCAAATATTGAACTAGGTAAAACTGGAGAACCTTTTAACTCAGCTCAAGAAGAGTCTGCTTTTGATAATCTTACAAAAACAGATAATTCTCTTAGATCATTTCTTAATGACGACTGGGGTGTTGGTACTTTTGCTGGAAGTATAGAAGAAAAAATACAAAGCGAAATTGGTCAGCTAGGTGCTGGTAGTGGTAAAGCAACTTTTGCTTATGACATGCAAAAAAGAGGTGTGATGATACCAGCTGCTGAAGGTGAAACAAACTGGTATGACAACATAACAGACGAAGATATTCAAGCTATAAAAGCTAAGCTAATGAATCCTGAAACAGAAGAAGAAATTGCTATTAGCAGGCAAGTTTCAAAAGAGTATTATGTTGACGCACAAAAACAACAATACGATAAAGGTGTAAAAGCAGCTCAAAGCGCAGCGTTAAATAAACAAAAAGAAAATGAATTTAAACTTTACCAAGAAACGCATAAAAACAATTTAAGAATAGAGCTTGCAAACGCTAAAGATGAAAATGAAAGAGATCAAATAAAGTTAAAGTTTGAAAACGAAATGAAAAAGATACAACAAAACTATTTCAACAAAGTTAACGAAGACACTGACAAGTTAGCTGTTAAACAATCAAACGCTGAAAGTCAATGGAACGCTATTACTTTTGACAAAGGTGTAAAACCTGTTAGTAAAGCTCAAACATACATGGAAAATTTTAGAGATGTATTAGGTGATGATGTTACTGATATTAGATATGGAACTAATTTTGTAGATGAGCAAGGTAATACTCAAGCAAAAGGTTATTATGCTGTTATAAACGTTGAGGAAGATGGTAAAACAGTTCAGGTAAATCAATTAATATCTAAAAGTGATGATTTAACATATGATAACGTTAATAGGTATTTAGATCCTGAAAAAATGAGAGTAAAAAAAGAAGGAAAACAAACACAAGTCCCAAATTATTCACCAGAACAGGTTGCGGCTTGGTTAGAACAAAATCCTGATCACCCTCAGTACGAAGAAATAAAACAAAAACTTCAAGGTTAATGGCAGAATTTGACCCTCAAGCTTACTTAAACGATAGTAACACCACTAACGTTTTTGATCCTAACGCTTATTTAGCACAGGATCAAAAAACTGATAGTGCTTTTGACCCTCAAGCTTATCTTGAGTCTCCTAGCCCTATGTCAGTACCTACAGCGCCAGAAGTTCCTGAAGGTAGTACGTTTGAAACTAGAAGTGCTTTAGAAAACGCCAAAGATCTTCAAGCCTCACAAGAACAGCTTGATGAAAAAAGCGTTTTTTTTGATAATCAAATGACAGCTTTTGTTGATTCTCAAACAGCTTATAATAATAAGAAAAAAGAAAGAGCACCTATTTATCCTCAAAAGCCTATAGGTTACGATCCTAGACCAGGTAGTCAAACTGATCTTGATAAAAAATATGATCAACAGCTTAAAGCTTACAACGAGTACAACAAAGAGTTAAAACAATTAAAATCAAATAGAGATGGTGTTATTGACGGTGGTACCAAGGTAAAGCAAAACCCTATAATTAAATATTTTAAAGAAGCAAAAAGAGATTTGCAAAACATTCCAGATCCAGATGATCCAACAAGAACAATACCAAATCCTGAAAAAATTACTAGAAAACAAGTAATAGAACTTGCAAAAGAAAATTATTTAGCAGAGCAAAAAATTAAATTATTTCAAGATAACGTTTACGAAAAAGTAGATGAAATGATTGAAGGCGATCCTATCGCTATGATAGCACCTTTTTTAGGTAGAGGTATGGGAGCTGCTAGTAAACCTACAGAGCAAAGAAGTGAAGTTAAAAAAATTAAGTCTGAAATGGCTGGTTTAGAAAAGTATCAAAAAGACAATGTAAATTACTTAAATTATTTATCTGACAACGTTGGTAGTATTAACGATCAAATGATGCTTTTAAACGAAAACTTTGAAGACAAATCTGAATATTTTAAAGGTATAAGTCCAGAATCAGATCCTAAAAAAATAGAAGAGTTTAGAGAATATATTGTTAAAAGACAAGAATATGTTAAAAGCTTTGAAGATTTAGAAGAAAAAAGAAACTTAGCATTAGCAGCTTATAAAGATAGAAACGACGATCACAATAACAAAATAGCTCCAAAGTTAGAAAAAGATTATGAGCAGTTATCCGGCTATTTACACCACATGGATAAAAACGGTCATTTAGTTACTGGACTGCAAATAAGTTTAGCTGCTTCTGGTGGTGAAATACTAAATAACTTGGAACAAAACTTTGCTGAAATAATAATGCTGCCGCAAAATTTAAAAGGCGATAATATGTTTGGTGATTCTAAGGCTGCGCAAACGGTTGCTGGTTGGGCTAATAACTTTGAAGAGTGGAGAGACGAAGCTTACAAAGAGCCTATAACGAATTATTTAGCAGACATGAGAAATAGTATTCAAGAGCCACCTACTTTTGAAGAGGCTGGTGATGGTCTTGGTCAAGCAGCTAGGTGGTCAGCGTATGGTATAGCTAATTATTTACCACAATTAGGCGCTTTGTATTTTGCAGGACCAAGTGGATTAGCTACTTTATCAGCATCTGCTTCTGGAGCTAGTCTTGCTGAGTCGCGCTTATCAAACAAATTAGGTGAAACAGACTATTCACAGTTTCAAAGATGGACACATGCTACAGCTGCTTTTGGTGGTGAATATGTTTCTGAAAAATTTACTTTAGGTTTAATTAAAAACGCAAAAGGACTTGCAGGTAAAAGAGTTAAAGAAAATTTTAGTCAATACATAAAAAGAGTATTAGCGCCAAAAGGATTAATGAAAACTGGTTATTTTGCTGGTGGAGAAGGTATATCTGAGGTTGGTGCTAAAATACTAGGGGAAAATGCGGCTGATCTTTTTGTTTACAAAAAAAATGTAAGTTTATTCAACGGTGTTAACGAAGCTTTTGTTACAGGTTTACTTATGGAAAGAACTATTGCTGCACCTGGTATAGCTAAAGGTGTTATGTCTCCTTTTACAGGTAAAGAGTTTGACCAACAACTTAAAGATAGAGAAAATAGAAAAAGAGATATAGAAAAAGATTTAAAAAACCCAGATTTAAGTATTAAAGTTAAAGAAGATTTACGTAAAGAATATCTTGATATAACAAAACAACAAGATAACATTATAAAAAAACAACATGAAAATGTTGACATGCTTGACGAAACTGAGGTTCAAGACTTAATAGATATTGATGTTGAAATAGCTAGATTAAAACAAGCTCAGGACAATGTTATGGAAGATAAGTCTCTTTCTGATACTCAAAAAGAAGATATGATTAAAAGGCACAAGCAAAATGAAGCTGTGCAAATTGCAAAGAAAAACGAGATACTACAAAAAGTAGAAGATCCTGCTAAAAGAGCTAAAAGAGAAGAGGCATATAAAAAACAAAAAGAGCAGATACAAGCTAAAATAGACAAGATAAACAAGAGAAGACAACAAGAAGGTGTTTTAGCAGAGGCTATGGGTGGTAGAGCTCAAAAAGCGGAAATGAAAGAGTTTGAAACCGTAGAAGAACAGCAAGCTTTTTTTAATAATTTAAACGCAGAGCAAGACGCTATTGATAGAGCTGAAATTGCTGATATGCAAGAAATATTAAAAAATCCTAACACTAGTAGAGCTGATAGGGTTATTATACAAAACAACTTAGCATTTTTAAGAAAAGAATTAGATGCTAGATCAAGACTAGCAAAATCAAACGCTAGTGGATTTGGTTTTATACAACAAGATGCTAACGGTAGTTTTACAATATATTTAAATAAAGAAAAATCAATAGCTACTAACGGTAATATAAACGTAGCTTCGCATGAGTTTTTACACGCCGCTTTATTTAAAACAATAAAAGGTGATAGGTCAACTCAAGACAAAATGGGTCAAGCTTTACAGGATTATGTTGTTGATAAAAAAGGAGGTTTTTCTGAAGGTTTTATAAACAAAATACAACCGTATGTTGGTGCGAAAAATGTTGGAGAAGAAATGATAACCGTAATGTCAGAGTCAATACTTGATGGTACTTTAAAATACAACGAATCATTTTTCACAGCTATTGGTGATGTAATAAGACAAGGTTTTCAACGTATTGGTTTAAAGAAAATAAAATTTAACACAGGTAAAGATGTTTATAATTTTATAAAAGATTATAATGCTTCTATAGAAAAAAATTACGACAGCAAGGCTATAGACCGTTTATTTGAAGTTGGAGCTAGAGGAAAATTAGTAGATGGTGTTAAAGCTATAAAGCCAACTACTCAATACTCAAGGTCTGCGTTTGAAAACGATCAAGTTGTTAATGATCTAGGTCTTAAAAAAGAAACAGCAGATATTGTAGCTAAAAACAAAGAAATTGAAAAAAGAATATTAGCAGAAGGCTTAAAAGACTCTAACGGCAATATAAAAGCTTCACCTGCTTTACAAAGAGAATTAGCTAAAAATAATTTACCTAGAGCTTTTGCTTTGGCAAGACAAGCCGCTGGAAGAGCTAAAGATCTTACTTTAGACGATGCTTTAAAAATAGATAATGTAATGGAGTTTTATAGTGAGTACAGTTTAAAACTTACAGAATTAGCTAATACGTATAGAGCTAGAAAAAATGGTAAAGAAGTTCCATTTGGCGCTTACATGAATACCATTTTACCTAAAAAATATTCAGGTATATTAGAAAAGCTAAAGTCTAAAATACAAACAGACAGAATGTCTGACGAGGCAACAGCTAAAAAAGTTGCTAAAAAAACAGCACCTAAAAAAGATAAAAATAAAAAAGAAGATATAGAGGGTACTGCAGTTGCTCTTGAAACTATAGGGCATGGTGACGTAATGCCAAGGCTGCAAGATGTGTATAGCAAAAATAAAAGTAAAGTAACACGTCAAAAAACCTACAAAGATGTTAAAAATGCTATTGTTAAAGCTAAAAAAGAGGGGCCTTACTTTCAGGCTTTAGTAGAAGTTGCTGAAATATTTTCAGAAGGTACTTTTGAGGGTAAGCCGTTTAAAATTGACCCGGTAGAACTAGCAAAACGTATACGTATAAAGCAAGATTTAACACAACCAATGCGTAAAGTAATTCAAGATGTTATACTTAAGTATTCTCCAGAGATGATCAACATGATTCCTGGTGGTACTAGCGCTAGTGGTGATGCTACTGGTATTGCTAATACTAATTTAGGTAAAGCTTGGTTTATTAAAAAAGGTAAAACTAAATTTGCAGAAACTGGAAGTAGAAAAGGTTTGCCCATACAAGATAAGAAAGGTTTAAACATGCAAACATTTTTAGCACCATTTGGTTTAGGTGAAAAAGGTAATAGAGCTAAAACAAAAGATATTGATGGAGCATTAAGAGAGTGGATTATGCAAGTAGCTACTTTAGCTATGAACCAAGCATCAAGACAAGCTGATCCGCAAAACGTAACTTTACTTACAACTAAAGATGGTAAAAATCCTTTTCAGTTTAGTAAAAAAAGTGAGGTTGTTTTTGGTGGTATAAAATCACTGTTAACAGAACAACAAGGCCAAGTGTTTGAGGAAAACATATCTCAATTTGTTTCTAACTTTGTAGGTATTAACGAAGCTAAAATGGACGACGAGGAAAAAGAACAGGTTTTGTTGTCTGAAGATGTTGAGGCTATAGAAATAGCTTTAGATCAAGTATACAAAAACAATTTTAGTAAAGAAATTAAAAGTAAAATAGCAAATGAAATTGCATTGCAAGTTGGTAAGTTAAACTTAAAACCAAAGTCTAAGCGAATAGTTAAAGTGCAAAAAATTGTAGATCAAATAATTAAATCTACAGAGGCTGCACAAACAAAAGTTGCTAAATTTACAGGTAGTAATCTCACAGCTAAAGAAGCACAAGACTTATCTGTTAGGCAAGAAACTAGAAGAAAAGCTGATGGTGTTTATTTTAAAAGACAGTTTAAGAAAAACAAAGAACAAGCAATAGCTGATTTAATATTAATTGCAGGTCACTCCGCAACGTCAGGTAAAATTGGAAAA
>Ga0208643_1002055_pt1 | contig 10340 bp, 2 predicted proteins | sample VirMetDEL_Nov_12_FD_184516 | JGI IMG/M metagenome (GOLD analysis project Ga0208643, IMG submission 184516) | Aqueous microbial communities from the Delaware River and Bay under freshwater to marine salinity gradient to study organic matter... | ecosystem: Environmental > Aquatic > Marine >... | reverse complement strand
CTGAGAAATAATATAGAAAAGAAGGTTAATGTATTATGGACGTGGGATAAAATTGAAAATAACTTTACTCAAATATATCAGAACTACAATAATGGCCTACGCATATACACGCCAGTACAACTATTAGAAGAAATAGAAAGAGAACTTAAGCTGCAAGCTTCTTAGCTTTTAATAACTCAGCACACTTTTCATACTCTTCAGTAGATGTAAAATATTCTATAAGGGTATCGTATATATCATCCACCATTACTACCACAGGATTTTCAGGGTTATGCATAAAATATAAAGTATCTTGTTCTTCTAACAATTCATCAACCGTTTTCTTTCCCATCAGCAACTTATAGCTACTCCTCATACATCTATCTTCGTTGAAATTTTTCATTAATAATCTAATTCTAATTCTAATTCTTTATCAATTGCTTTTAATTCTTTATCAAGTGCCATCTCTTGTTCGTATAAATCAGGGAAATATAATTGCATTTCTTTTTTACTTAGCTTAGTTCCTTTTTTTCTATCGTCTTTATTAATTACATAGTCAGAATAATTAAACAACCTCATAAAATCTTTTTCACTACCACCCTCACCTAATTCATTTAAATTCTTTACGTACTTAGCTATATTTACTAATGGTAGGTTTTTACCTGTAGGTGTTAAGGATACCTCAGTAATTCTTAACATCATTTTCTGAGTTAATTCGGCTCTCTTTACAGGATCTTTTGTTTTTTCAGCTCTCGTATATAAATTCGCAATTTCACTCATAACATTTAACGGAGCTAAAGATTTTGTAGTACCAGCCCAAGGTTTTCCCTGTACCGCATCAGCTATCATAGTAAGAACATCTCCCGCTATAAATAATGCATTAAAGTTACCAAGTATACCAGCTCTTAATAAATCTTCTTTTTCTTCATCCTCTAAATCTCCTAAGTCTGGGAAGCCCATAGCAACAAATTGAAAGAATAATGGCATTACAAAATGATACATAGCTAACTGCCTTAGGTTTTGTACCACAGTACCCTGTCCTGCTTTTCTGTCCCATGCTGCTAACTTACGATATAAGTTTCTCATAGCACCAAACTCTTTTCTAAGGTATTGTTTTGGAGTAGTTAAGAACATATTAAAAGCTCTAACTACTGGATCAGCTGTTTGATAGTAGTCTTTATCTTGTAAGTCTGATGACTGCTGAGTATTTTTAGTGTCATTTTCAAACTTTCTAATAGCAATCTCTATGGCTTGAGCTTCAGTCTTACCTGCCTTTATAGCTTGTGCTTTATAGAAAGAATAATTTGGACTTCCTCCTAAAAATATAGCCCCTAAATCCCCGTACTTAACAGGACTCATCATTAATTTAGTGATATAATTTTCTTTAGTACTAAATTCTACATTACCCAAAGAAGTGTAACTCTCTAAAACATCCTGTATTCTTTCGTTTGCTCTATCTTGAACGTAAACTGAGTTGTTCCATATTTCTTTATATACCTTTAGGGCTTCTGTTTTATTCTTAGCAGCATACTTCATGTAATTCACTATACCAATATCATTAGCATAAGTAATAAAAGATGTCATTTGCTTTAAGAATATAGTAGGATTTGCACCAAGCCTTGAAGCTATAAACATATTATTTACAGCGTTCATAAACTTACCACGGGCAGCGTTGTTAATACCTCTTCTTGCTATTTTTTGTATTGAGTCTCTAATTAAAAGTAAAGTTCCTTCACCATTATTTTGTTCAATTGCTTCAGCAATTAATGGATCATCAAACATTTTATTTATATCTCTTATTGCCTCAGCATGAGATGCAAACCACTCCATGTCTGTGGTGTATGTCATCATTACCTGCATCATCCCCATTTTTACAATAGGTTTATCATTCATTCTCCTAACCTTTGTAGAGGCTGCTGATACTTGGTTGTTAGATTTAACATCTGTTCCTAATAAATTAAAGGGTTAGGCGCACTTGCCTCTCTATAAATTCTACCTGCGTATTTATCATTCCAAGGTAAATTAGTTCTATAGATTGCTTTATATGTTTTATTATAATGCTCATATAAAGAAGGATAGAATTCTTCTACCAGCCAATCCGACACCTCTTTATTTTTAGGATCAACTTGCTCCATTAAACTCTCTAATATACGCTTTGGATCTCCTCTGTATAAAAAATTATCTTCATTCATAAAAGATGGTAAGTTAGCTGGATCTTGAAACTGCTGGTACTGATACAGTATTTCATCCTGACTCATTACAATTGTATTTTCCTCTTTTACCTTCTTAAGTTTTAATTTATTCTTTCTTGTAGGATCCTTATCATATGCTAATTCTGCTTCATTAACTTCTTTTTCATCTATCCATATTTCTTTTGTGTCTGACCAATCGATAGGCTTTCTCATTGCAGATATACCTGACTTCCATTTCTTACCAAAGATTTCTTTTAACTTAGCTTCTATAATTTGCTTATTACCTTTCTTTCTTTCCTTATAAACACGAGTACTTTCATTTAGTTTACCATACACCATCTCACGAACCTTACCTCCTATTAACTCGCCAGGAAGTCTGTCAATTATATTCATAAGACCTGATAAACTTTCACTACCTTTAAAGAAGGAACTCAGAGCTAATTGCAAACCTCTTACTGATTTTTTAAGTAACCCCTCAGATGCTCTTTTGTTTTTTCTCGCCTTACCTTTAGTCTCTGCTTTTTTAGCTTTAGCTACCTGCTCAGGATCACTCATATCTATTTTTTCTCCTGTTACCTGCTCATATAAAGTTTCTTTATTCTTTACATATTTTTGGTGGTCTTTTTTTAGCTGTGCTTTAAACAGTTCTTTACCTCTACCTACTATTTGAGTAAGAAGTTCAGCAGCTTGATTAAGGCTTTCTACTTTATTTACATCAGTGTTGTTCATTAATGTAGCATTATTAAGGTTTATTAAAACCGCAAGATCCATTAACCTGTTAAGATCACCCTCACTTAATTGTTCTGACTTATTAGTTATCTCGTTAAACTCTTGGTTGAGTTCTAAGTTTCTTTTCACCACGTCATCAGCCACCATACTATCAGTAACCATATCTTTCTTTAAAGCTTTCAGTCTATCATTTACATCTACTGATATCTTCTTCCCTTTCTCTCTACCGCTTTCTATTTTCTCGTACTGATCATTTAATAGTTTATCAATAGTGGTTTCTAAATCAGCTACTTGTATAGTAGTAATTTTATCTATTACCTTTTGTATAAGGTTGTCTATATTAGCTTCCGTTGCATTAGTAACATCAGATATTAAAGTAGTTATTTCCCCTTTAGTATATTGCTTAGGGGGTAAAGATCTTCTAATAAAGTTTCTTAATTTAGACTGAACAGATTTTAATTCTTTAGCCCCTCTCTTAGTGTCTTTTAAAGATTGCCTTAATACTCTAAGTTTTAAGTTAGTGTTTTTCATAGGACGAACCCCTAAAGATTTTTGCATTCCTACAATCATTTCTTTTTGCAGAGTAGATAAACCTTTTCTCTTTGGGTCAGCTTGATTTTTAAATACTTTACTTTCTTCTAAAAACTGTACTGCTTTATCAAAAGTTTTTGCGTCAGTAGCTTTATTTTTTGTTTGCCACTTCTTAGATTTTTCTATAATATCAGTATAAAGTTTAACTCCTTCATTCATTCCTTCTTTTATATTAGTAAATGCTTCAGGAACATTAGAGAATATATCTACAGGAACTTTAAGTAAATCGACTACATCTTTAACTTTCATTTTCTTTACCCTTACTAAGTAGTCTTTAATAGCTGGACCTCTAAAGTTATTGTCTCTGGCAATAGTAATTATTTCTACCACATCCATATCTTTATTTAAGACATCTGCCACTTGTTGTCTTTGTGCTTTAGTGGGAGTGTATTTTTTATCAGTTTGTTTTTCTCTTAGATAATATTTAGTTGTCTCTCCTCTATCTCCTCTTGATCGGTCTACTCTATATCCTACTTTAGCAGCCCATTCATCTAAAGAATTTAAATCATAAACATTTTTAGGTTCTATAAAACCATCTTTATCCATCTTATAAAAGTTCATAAGTTTAGCCATAGTTGTAGGCTGTCCTTTCTGCTGACGTTGTTTAGGGTTAGAAGGAAGCATTTCATACCTGTTCCTTTTTTTACCTTTAGAGTCAATCCGACTACCTATTACTATTGCATCACCATCTTTAACTAATCTTTTCCATACTCCTTGTGAAGCATCGTTAGTATACTTAGATGATACTAAGGTCTTACCTTTAGCTTCCATTGCTTTAGCCACCTCTCTATACATATCAGGCGCTAAGCCTTTTCCTTGATCAAATTTTTTGATGTACACTTGGGATACACTTGGCTTATCAGATTGTAATTCAGCAATAGACATATCTCCTGCATTTCTAATTCCCTTCATTAATGTAAACTGTCCTTGACCTGTTTCCTTTATAAAATAACCATCAGATAATTGCTGACGTTGTTTAGTAGATTTTTCTGGAGTATAGGGTTTAGGTTTGTTTGCCTCTGTAAAATATTCAATTTTTCCTCTTGCAAAAACTCTTGTTCCTAAAACTGTAGCTTCCTCTACAAAACGAACTGGCTTACCGTCTAATGTTTCAAACAACTGAGTATTAAAAGGATTAAATCTTAACTCAGTTCCTTTTAAATTTTGTTTATCAAAAGGAATATCCTGAAATTTTCCATCTACAGATGCTAATGGGAACTTGTTTTTAATTTTATTCTTTACTTCATATATAGACTTCTGATGTGTATTAAGATATACATCTTTAAGAGTTACGGCTGGAGCATAGTTTATTGCTTCACCGCCAAAGAATCCTGATTTACCATCTACTCTTTTATATTTATCGCTAACCTGTCCTTGATGTACAGTTTGAATAGGAACTCCTTTATTTTTTAATACATTTAAATTCAACCTAACTCCAACCTTTTCACCTTGCTTTGGAGTTATTCCTTTAGCTATAATTCTTTGAGCAGTCTTATCTGTTTTTAATGCCTCTTGAACTTGTGCTTCAGTAATATCAACCTTTTGCTGACGTTGTTTAGGATATAATATTTCTATATCTTCTTGGGTTATAATATCTGTATCCGTTACTTTAGAGTCAGCCTTTTCATAAAAAGATCCATACTCTGTTGGGCTAACAGCAGGAGTTTTATATATTTTATTACTATCTCTCATTAAGTAATTTTTTGCAGGCGGTCTATCTTTAGGTAAATGAAGAACAGGAGGATTCCCATTTACTTGTCTTATGTGGGCTGGATAACTTGGATGATCTCCTGGATAATATTCTACCTTACCATCTACTTCAATTACCCCGTAAATATCTCCAGTATTTAATCCCTTAGTAATATCTTCAGCAGCTAATGAGGCTATTAAATCTACTAAACTGTTTGCTGTTTTACTTGTCTTTCCACCTACTAATGTTTTATATATATCCCCTCCTAAAATTTTAGTTAACTTAGAGTCTTTCTTTTTTAAGTCTCCAAGTCTTTTATCCATACCTATTTCGGTTATTATACGCTCCATTACCGTTCCACGAGCCTCAAAAGTTGCGTTCTTTTTATCTCCAAAAAACTTTCTTAATTGAGAAATCATTTGTTTAGAGCTTCCAGTTAAGTTTACGTTTCCTCCACCAAAATCTTTTATAACTTTATTAACAGCGGTTCTTACAACTGCTTTAGGTAAAATATTTTTATTAAGTAAAACATCGATTATACCAAGGCTTGAATTTACTCCAGCTGCACTACTAATTAATTTTTTATCTGTTCCTTTTGTTAGAGTAAGGTATCCTTTACCCCCATTAGCATCTACACTTTTATTAATCATATCTGCTAATTTAGTTGCTGTTGTTTTATCTCCTGCCGCCCAAACATCTCCAAACTTAGTTACAAAAAATAAACCTCCTTGACCTTCGAATATTTTTTCCCCTTCAAAAAATATTTCTCCTACCACCATATCATCAGGAGAAGTAATAGCAGTTTTATTACCTCTAAAACTTTCAAGGTTTTCTGGTTGAGTAATCCTACCATCTTTTATATACTGTGTTATTTTTTCGTTTTCAGTATATGTTACTTCAAAGCCACCTACCTTGTGTTCTTTAAGAGCAGCAGAAGGATTATCTACTTGCTGACCACCTTCAAACATATCTAACTGCTTAACTTCTGCAGTAGTAATCTCTTTACCTTCCTTAACACTCTTCCCTATAGTGTTTAATAAATCTAAAACATCTGCATCAGTATCAATCAATGCATCTATCTTTAACATCTTAGCTACTTTTTGTAACCACCTTTTAACAAGGCTTTTTTCTGGAGCTGATAATGATGGATAGTTATCTGCTAATATTCCTACTAACTCAGATAAGTATTCTTCATTTTGAAACTCAGTATACTGGTCGCTAAAGTCATCTAACTGTTGTTTTAGTTTTTTATCAGTTACTTTTCTCTTAATTGCATCAACCATTCGCTTAGTTACCTCTGCAATCTTAATATCAGTACTATATTTATTATATAATACAGCATGGAATATCTCATGAGCTATTGTCTTTGCATTAGCTTTAGGCATATTAATATGAATAGTATTAGTATTCGGATCAAATGTACCTCTTGATCCTTTGCCTGTAACAAATTTATTATAAGCATCTTCCGACCTATGAATTACTATCTTAGTATCTGGTAATATTTTAGTTATAGCTTTAGTTGCTTTTTTAGCTAAAGAAATTATCTTATTCTCATGTTGATCTACTGTAGTGTTAGGATTCTCTTTAACAAATACCTCAGAATTATAATGACCATCATTCTCGGTAGTAGTTTTTTCAGTAATCGTAAGATTATCATTTACTATTTGTCCTGGAGCTTCATCTACTATTTCATTAGTAGTTACTTCTGTTTCTTCAGTAACAACATCATTGTCATTAAGAAAAGTTTCTAAGTCTCTTGACTCAATATCTATTTCCTCCTGAGTTGGCGCCTCAAGATCGGTTTGTTTTTCTTGGCTACTCTCTTCGGTAATGGTCGTCTGGGTGTCTCCATCTCCCACCGCTCGGCCATCTTCGGTTTGTACTTGTACATCCACTTTCTCTGTGCTTGACTCTTGAATGGCATCTTGTTTAGTTTTAAGTTCTTGTTTTCTTTTTGCTACTGCTTTTGGATTTGCTATATTCTCAAACCCTTCTATTGTTTCGGTGTTAGTAATGGTGCCCCCTTCTTCAGCTACATTTAATTCAATAATTTTTTCGTTAGTTATATCATTATCTTTAGCAAAAGTTTCTGTCTGATAAGTAGTTCCTTCAGCATCTTTATATCTTACAATCCTACTACCATCTTTAGCTGTTGTAACTTGTACTATCACCTTATTACCATCATCATTAATGGTTTCGTAAGTTTCTCTTTTTACTGAGTCTGAGTCTTGAGTAGCTAATTCATCTTCTGTAACTTCTATTTCTTCAGTTACTTCCTGGTCCATGATAGCATCTATCTTAGCATCTATCTCTTTAAGTTTTAGTTTACCTGCTCTCGTGGTGTTACCTTCAAGTGCTTGCTTCTCTCTTTCTAAAGCTGTTAGTTCTGTAATAGCTGCCTCATCTGTAATTCCTGCTTCTTTTAATTGCTTAACTATACCAGATTCTTGTCTTAATTTATTCTTTCGTGCTTCAGCTATAGCTAATAGTTCAGGATCATTTTTTATCTCCAACTTCATACCAGCAAATGCTTCGTCATCAGGAGTATTAATCATCTCCAATATAGTAGCCCTATCTACTACCCCATTATTAACTTTAAAAGTAGGTTTAGCTAATAGAGTTCCGTATGCATATGTCACAGGAGTTGTAGACATTCCTGCTATACCCTCAAAACCAATCTCTTTAACATCCATCTGTTGCCCTACAGTTAATCGAGCTGCTGCTTCACCTGCTGATCCACCTACAGCTTCTACTCCTGAAGCCGCTAAAATACGTGCTCCTTTTTTAGCTCCTGATTTTACCATACCACCTACTAATTTTCCACCAAGTCCTGCAGTATATCTATCTACAATACCTATAACCGCACCTCTACCTGCAGCTTTAGCTCGTATACGAAGCATAGCATCAGGGTCATTTAATACTTTTTTAACATCTTCTCTGGTGAATTTTAATCCTTTTTCTTTTAACTCTTCATTTAAAAATTCTGCAAATGAGAGTCCTGTTTCTAAGGTAGCCCCTGCTGCACCCATTGCAAATGGTATACTCGCAATAGCCCCAGGAACAGCACCAATACCACCTGCCATAGCACCCACTCCTGTAAAACCTGCAGTAGTAGCTCCTGCCGCTGCTAATGAAGCTGGATTTACCATAGCAGACATAGAGCTTACAAATAATTGAGGAGCCACTGATGGGCTCTCTATAAGTCCTTTTATAAATCCAAATATTCCACCTCCAGCGGACTCATAAACTCTATCAAAATCTTTCATTTCCTGTGATGGTCCTGAAGCCGCCATAGCATTATGAGCTATTATAAATTCTTCTATATCTTGGTCTGAAGCAGATGTTCCTTTACCAAATATTTCTAAAGCATTATCTACAACATCTCCTTGAGCCTGACCTTGCGCTCCAGCCCTGTACATGTCTCCAAAAAAATCAGTAAATTCATTCTTTCCGAATGTTCGTTCAATAGCAGTATTTTGTTCTCCCATTGTAGCGTTATCCAAGATCTCATCATCATCTCCTCCTCCCTCTAAATTAATATAACTTGCTCCATCTTCAGTTTCATCTACAACTTCATTGGGATCAATAAGATTACTTGCTTCGGTAGTAACTTCTTCTTGTATTACTTCAGGTTGTTCACTGCTTGTTGCGGAAGGCACCGATGAGCCAGGTTGTTCCACCACTTCTGTATCGGATACCATAACTTCCTCTTCCCCAATAGGTTGAGAATTGTCTTTTTTTTTTACCTTTATAGACCACTCTTCAAAAGGCTCTCTCTTAGCAAATGTTTTATCTACAGAAGAAATCCAGTCGTATAGTTCTTGAGCATATCCAGTATCTTCACCAACCTTTATAGACCACTCTTCAAAAGGCTCTCTCTTAACAAATGTTTTATCTGTTGCTGAAATCCAATCATATAATTCTTGTAAATAATTCTCTTCCATTATATTTTTTTAAAAGTTACATCTAATTTATCGTAATCAACATGGTAATAATCACCTACTTCTATTTGAGCGTGAGGTACTTCTTGAGCCATAACCCCTTGATATACTCCTGACCCATACTTAGATTGGTTTAGGTATTCAAAATTATAAATATTATATCCGTTAGGAGATACACCTACCTTACTTATATTTTTCTTTAATCTTACATCTGATGGGGCTTGCTTTGTTGTGTTTGTATTTGTTGTACTACCTCCAGTATTTGCTCTTTTAACTTCTCTTTCAATAGCCTCTCTAATTTTTTGAGCTATTCCAACAGTACCTCCTGTTTTAGCGTCCGCATAAACATCATCATATTTTATAACCTCATTACCAATAGTAATAATCATTTCATTATCGTCTACACCTCCTGATTTCCCTACTTGAACTTTAATCTCACCTTTTTCGTTGCTGATAAAGTCTTTCAATCCTTTAGGAATAAAAGATGGAGAGCCTAATAAATTTGTAAACCCTTGCTGTACGTCTGCCTCTCCATCACTTGAGAATCCATATTCAGCAAGTGTGGAGCCAAGAGTTCCTCCTGACTCACTATTAAAGAATTTATCGTAAGTAATTTTACTATCTCCTACTACAACCATATCTACAGGTAGATTATAATTAATCTCTGCAGCAGCCTCTGAACTACTACTTGCGCCCTCCCCTATATTTTCACCTACATTATTACGTTTTTTCCAAGCATCATAAGTTCCTGGAGCACCTACAAGTTTAAATATCTCTCTATTTAATTGATCAGGAGTTTTTAGATTTCCTTCTGAATCAAATGCTGAAATAGGATCAACAACCTTATCTTTAATTTTAATATTAAATGAAGTTACCTTACCATCTTTATCTACTACTCTATCAATATCAGTAAGGTTTTCAAAACTACTTATTAAATCTTTAGATGCTGCCTCTGCCTCAACAGCAGTACCTGTAACCAATAGATTAACACTTTGTCCTGAAGCATCTGCTTCTTCATCTTGTTTCCCTTTAGTAATATTTACCGCACTTGGTTGTGGTTTCTGAGCCAGCCCTTTAACACTTTTTTCTTCAGAGTAATCAAGAGCTCCTGTTATTTGTGCTCTTGCATATTCTTTAGCAGCCTTATCTTGAGTCTCATTAAACTTTGGCTTGTATAAATTATCCTCACCAAATTCCATAACAAGATATGGGTTGTTT
>Ga0208643_1002054_pt1 | contig 10343 bp, 9 predicted proteins | sample VirMetDEL_Nov_12_FD_184516 | JGI IMG/M metagenome (GOLD analysis project Ga0208643, IMG submission 184516) | Aqueous microbial communities from the Delaware River and Bay under freshwater to marine salinity gradient to study organic matter... | ecosystem: Environmental > Aquatic > Marine >... | reverse complement strand
TATTTGCATCCATCCAAGGTTCTTGACTGGTGATGTCAGCAAGGCCTTTTTGCAGATCTTCTAAGGGTTTTCCGCCCCAGTCACGCGCGATAGAGTCAGTAAACTTTTGTCCATAGCCTATCGAACCATGAAAATCGATCATCACAACGGCATAGCCTTGAGCTGCCCATAACTGTGCATTCCAGCGATAATGAAACATATTACCGAAGCTGCCTTGAGGACCACCATGAACTAAAAAAGCAATAGGGTATTTGCTACCCACTTGGTAGTTGACAGGTTTTAACCAGTAGCCATGTACATCTTCATCGTTCCAGCCTTTAAAGTTAAACTGCTCGAATTCAGCTAAGGTAATATTACTCAATTTCTCAGCATTGACTTGCGTCAGTTGTTTTAATTGCTGACCGTCTCGGTCAATAACAAAGATATCAGTAGGTGCGTTAAGCGCATGACGCGTAAAAAATATGTTATCTGCTGATACGGCTATGTTTCCTGCGGTTCCATCACTATAAACACGACGAACATCACCGAATTCTGGATTAATTTCAAAAATACTTTTTTGACCAACATCATTCGCGGTCACGAACAAAGTGCGGTTGTCTTGTGCAAACACTAGTTCACTCACCGAACGATCCCATTGCTTAGCGATGGCACGGGTGTTACCTGTTTTACCATCGCGGATCATCACGGTAAATTTATCTGACTCATAACCCGGCACCGACATAGCTTTATAAGCTAAGTAGCGACCATTGGGAGAATAAACCGGTTTTGCATCCCAAGCGGTATTTTCCGCGGTAATATTAGTCAATTTTTTAGTGCTTAAATCAACTTCAAAAATATCAAAATTAGTATTCCACGCCTGCTCTTTGCTCGGTAGTTTTGCTGCAAAACTTAACACGTGACCATCAGGGTGAAAGCTCACTTCACCGGCACCAGCAATATCGCCCTGCCAAGACGGCATTAAATCAGTCGCTTGGGTGAATGCGCCCTGGTCGTTTTTTTCTGCAATAAATAAATGTGATTTATAAGCGGTGTTCCAGGTATCCCAATGACGCACCATTAATTGCTCGTACACTCTAACGTTGTGCTGCTTTTTCGCATCATTTGCTTTGGCATCAAGCGTACATTGCATAGTTTCACAGCCTGGCAACACAGTTAACTCAAGCGCAAAGCGCTTACCGTCGTTAGACATTTGAAAGCCATTGATATCAATTGGCAACGCCGACACTTGTTGCGCTTCCCCGCCACTAAGAGGTAATTGCCATATTTGCGAACTACCACTACGGCCAGAGAGAAAGTAAATACTTTTTCCATCTTGTGCATACATCACATTGCTTTCACCACTTTTATGGCTGGTAAGTCGCTGCGCCTTACTTGCATTAACTTTTTGCAAATAGAGGTGGTTATCCGTGGAGCGAATCCCTTTTTTTAAACGATATATGAAACTATTACCTTGTGGAGAAACGACAAAATCATGAATTTGATTAAATTCCGTTAATGCCGTGACATCTAATACCTTTGGCTCTGCGTCGGTAGCAGCGTTTGTTATACTGACAAAGGCTAACGTCGTAAGGGTCACCATGCTTATTAATTTTTTATTCATCACATCCTACTTATATTTTTATTTAAAAAAAACGCCCTGATGGGCGCTTTAATAAAAGAAACTTACTCGCCTTTTAATTTGCTATCGAGCTCTTCAATTTTCGCTTGCCAGATTGCAGGTCCAGTAACATGTGCTGACTCTCCTCGGCTATCAACCGCAACCGTGACCGGCATATCTTCGACGACAAATTCGTAAATAGCTTCCATGCCCATATCTTCAAAAGCCACGACTTTTGCTTTTTTAATGGCTTTAGAAACTAAGTATGCCGCGCCGCCTACTGCCATTAAATAAACTGACTTATGATTTTTAATACATTCTACGGTTTCAGGGCCACGTTCAGCTTTACCAATAGTGCCTAATAAGCCAGTTTTCGACAGCATCATTTCAGTAAATTTATCCATGCGCGTTGCCGTTGTTGGGCCAGCAGGACCTACAGCTTCATCACCAATTGCATCGACAGGGCCAACGTAATAAATAAATTTATCAGTAAAATCTACCGGTAACTCTTCACCCGCAGCTAACATATCTTGAATACGTTTATGCGCAGCATCGCGACCGGTTAATATCGTGCCACTTAATAAAACCGTTTCGCCGGTTTTCCAGTCACTAATATCAGTTTTTGATAATTCATCAACATTAACGCGACGAACATTCTCGCCCACTTCCCAGGTGATTTCTGGCCAATCTTCAAGTTTCGGTGGCGTTAAATCAGCAGGACCTGAGCCATCAAGATGGAAATGTACATGACGAGTTGCCGCACAGTTCGGGATCATCACTACCGGCTTAGATGCTGCATGAGTCGGTACTGACATAATTTTAATATCAACCACCGTAGTTAAGCCACCTAAGCCTTGTGCGCCAATGCCTAGTTTGTTAACGCGGTCATAAATTTCTAAGCGTAACTCTTCTTCTGCGTTTTCTGGGCCACGATCAATAAGATCTTGAATGTTAACAGGATCCATCAAACTTTCTTTCGCTAATACTCCGGCTTTTTCAGCCGTACCACCAATGCCTATACCTAGCATGCCGGGTGGACACCAGCCAGCGCCCATAGTTGGTAGGGTTTTAACCACCCAATCAGCAATTGAATCACTTGGGTTTAGCATGGCCATTTTAGATTTATTTTCACTACCGCCACCTTTAGCGGCAATCATCACTTCAATGTGATCGCCAGGAATCATATTAATATGAACAACCGACGGGGTATTATCTTTAGTATTGATGCGCTTGCCCGCAGGATCAGCAACAATTGAGGCACGTAATGGGTTATCAGGATTTAAATAGGCACGACGAGTACCTTCATCGATCATTTGCTGTACGGTCATGTCCGTATTATCCCACTGCACAGCCATACCAATTTTAACAAAACAGGTAACAATACCGGTATCTTGGCAAATAGGTCGTTTACCATGTGCCGACATACGCGAATTAATCAAAATTTGCGCAATAGCATCTTTAGCGGCTTGGCTTTCTTCTTTGTGATAAGCCTTTTCAAGCGCCTGAATAAAATCTAGCGGGTGGTAATAAGAAATGTATTGCAGCGCATCTGCAACGCTTTCGATTAAATCTTGTTGTTTTATAATAGCCATAACGGTCTCTTTTTTATCAAATGGGCGAGAGATAAGTTGAAAGTTATAAATTTGCCGATATCATACATCGGTTGTTAAATCCCTACCAGTATCAAATGGTCTAATATAGTGGCCCAGATACAGAGACTTTGACTTAATTTCTATTGAATTAAATAGTGTGAGAAAACTTTGCCAACAAATCCAATAAGACGAATGTCCGCACAATTACTGAAATTAGCTATACCATTTGATAGCCAAAGTCTATTCTCGCTTATTGCTGATGAGCCTTGGGCCATGTGGTTAGACTCCTGTGAAAGCACACATGTTGATAGTCGCTATGACATTTTAGTCTGGCAGCCCAGCATTACGTTAACCACTTCTGGTGATATCACTTGTATCAAAAATGAACTCGATAACAGCCACTATCAAAGTCATGATGACCCTTTATTACTGCTAAAGCAGCAACAGAAACGCTGTTTTGAGCACATTGATATTGCCCGATGTGAGCTTCCTTTTAAAGGTGGTGCAGTGGGCTACTTTGCTTACGATTTAGGTAAACGCTTTGAAGTGATCAAACAGCAAACTCGCCAAGATATTGCGATCCCAGAAATGGCCATTGGTATCTATCAACATGCGATTATTTTTGATCGAAAATTACAACAATGCTGGCTGTTATGTGTTGATGAACAAAGAGCGTCATTTATTGATTTTTTTAATCATGCGCTAAAACAAAAAACACTTGAGACAGCACAAAGTATTGCAGCAGAAATAGACGCTACAGCGGCTTTCAAATTAACTACGCCTTGGCGATCAAATATGCCACAGGCACAATATCGCGAAAAATTTAAGCGAGTGCATGACTATTTACTGTCAGGCGATTGTTACCAAATTAACTTAGCACAACGTTTTAGCGCGCAATACAGTGGTAGTGAATACCAAGCTTATTGCGCTTTAAGAGAAGAAAACAAAGCGCCTTTTTCCGCTTTTTTACGCTTTGAAAATAGCACTATTTTAAGTATTTCACCCGAACGTTTTTTACAAAAAGTCGATAACAAAATACAGAGTAAGCCCATTAAAGGTACACGACCACGAAGTAGCGAGCCCGCAATAGACCAAGCCAACGCAGATGAATTACAACAGGCGACGAAAGACAGGGCAGAAAACTTGATGATCGTTGACTTGCTGCGTAACGACATAAGTCGCGTATGTATACCCGGTTCGGTAACCGTACCAGCATTATTTGCCATTGAGAGTTTTCCAGCGGTTCACCACTTAGTCAGTACCGTTGAAGGTGAAATCGCGCCACAATACGATGGCAGCGATTTATTACGTGCGGCATTTCCTGGCGGCTCAATTACCGGCGCGCCAAAAATTAGAGCCATGGACATCATAGAAGAATTGGAACCGAATCAGCGTAATATCTATTGTGGCTCTATAGGTTACTTATCTGCTTGCGGTAATATGGATACAAGCATCACCATTCGTACCTTGGTATGTCATGAGCAGCAGATCCACTGTTGGGCGGGTGGCGGCCTCGTTGCCGATTCAAACGTTGACAGCGAGTATCAAGAAACTTACGATAAAGTTAATAAGATATTACCGGTACTAAGCAAGCTAAACACAAGGTAAATTTAACGATATTAATCGTTTAACAAATGTTTGATTGCCGCGTTATTTCACCATAACCTTTGAAGGTATGTATGACTAAAGAAGAATTTATACAGCGCTTTCAAATGCGACCCTTACCGGCTTCTGTACATAAGTTTCGTTATCAACAGCAACTTAAAAGTGCTGCCGTATTGATCCCCATTATCAGCCATCAAAATCAGCTTGAAGTTTTGTTAACTAAGCGGGCCAATCACCTTATTCATCACCCCGGGCAAATCAGTTTCCCGGGCGGTAAGGTCGAGCCTTTTGATCGTGATTTGACTGCCACAGCCTTGCGTGAGACTGAAGAAGAAATTGGCTTGCAAGCGACTTTTATCGATGTACTTGGTCAACTTAACCCTTACCAAACCATTTCAGGCTATGAAGTAACCCCGATTGTCGCTATCGTGTCTAATAGTGAGGATTATCAAATTGACAGAAACGAAGTTGCTGAAGTATTTCATGTACCGCTAACACATTTCTTACAACGTCAACATCATATTCAAGTACCGGTTTATCACCATGGTAAACGACACAACATTCATTTTATGCCCTATCAACAGTATAATATATGGGGAGCGACCGCCGCGATGTTGCATGATTTGAGCGTATTATTAAATTAAATGATGCCCTAGCGAGTTACTCACTATAATGATAGCAAAGGAAGTGATATTTTGTTTTGCATGCTGAAAGCTTTCAGCTACAATTACCGAACAAAATTTTACCTTCACCTATATTTAACAGTATATATTCAGGTTTTCTTATGATTAGTGTATTTGATATGTTTTCAATTGGAATTGGTCCTTCCAGTTCTCACACCGTTGGCCCAATGAAAGCTGCAAAGTTATTTGTTGAGAACCTTATAGCTGAGGGTAAACTAGCCAACACTGATCGCGTAAAATGTGAACTATTTGGCTCACTAGGGCAAACAGGAATAGGTCATGGCACAGGTAAAGCCGTGATATTAGGCTTAACCGGGCAAAGCCCAGAAACCATCCCCGTAGATTCAATTGAATCTACGTTAGCAGAGGTTGTAGCCAGCGAAAAAATCAACCTTAACATGCAGCATGTTATTGCTTTCCCTAAATCAAACGCGATTATATATCATCGTCGAAAAACCCTGCCAGCACATGCTAATGCGATGACATTATTTGCTTATTCAGGCGACATGGTGATCTTCGAAGAAACTTATTATTCGATAGGTGGTGGGTTTATTGTTAAAGATTGTGATTTTGAAAAAGAAAAAGATAAAGCATTATCGACCCATGCCAATATTGATCGACCTCACCGCTTCAGTAGTGCTGACGAGTTATTGCAAATAGCCAATGAAAAAGGCTTAAGCATAAGTCGTATCATGATGGATAACGAGAAGTGTTTGCAAGATGAAACGCATATACGTTCTGGCTTATTAGATATCTGGGAAGCGATGAAAGCCAGTATTGCTCGCGGCATAGTCACCGAAGGTATATTACCCGGTGGTTTGAAAGTCACTCGCAGAGCACCCGCTTTACATCGAGCACTATCGGTTGAAAAGAATAACGACCCGCTTTCAGCGATGGACTGGGTTAACTTATTCGCCTTAGCAGTAAATGAAGAGAACGCTGCGGGTAGCCGAGTCGTAACGGCGCCAACCAATGGCGCGGCAGGTATCTTACCTGCTGTTCTCTCTTATTATGATAAGTTTATTAAACCTGTGGGTGAAGAAGATTGTGTTCGCTACTTATTAACCGCCGCAGCTATTGGTATTTTATATAAAACCAATGCGACTATCTCTGGTGCTGAAGGTGGTTGTCAAGCTGAAGTTGGTGTCGCCTGCTCAATGGCCGCCGGTGCATTAACTGAAATTATGGGTGGCTCACCGGTACAAGTAGAAAATGCCGCGGAAATTGGCATGGAACATAATTTAGGTCTTACTTGTGACCCTGTAGGTGGCTTAGTGCAAGTACCTTGTATTGAACGTAATGCCATGGGTTCAGTTAAAGCGATTAATGCCTCACGTTTAGCGCTGCGCGGTACTGGCAAACAAAAGGTGTCATTAGATAAGGTTATTAAAACCATGTGGGATACCGGTAATGACATGAAGACAAAATATAAAGAAACTTCTCGTGGCGGCTTAGCGGTTAACATTATAGAGTGTTAATAGAGTCCTAGAGTAAACCTTGTAACAGCAAAAAGCCGTATGATATTCATACGGCTTTTTATTATCAGTTGATTAATAAATCATAAAGGAAATTAACGTACGGGTAACTTAATGTTGGCGAACATTTCATCTATTTCAGCATTGTTTTTCAATAAAATTGCGCGAGTGACTAAATCACGATTAAGGTGCGGAGCAAAGCGCTCAATAAAGTCAAACATATAACCACGTAAGAAGGTACCGCGTCTAAAGCCTATCTTAGTTGTACTTGGGCTAAATAAATGACTCGCATCAATAGTAACCAGATCATTATCAATCTTTGGATCCATCGCCATCGTCGCAATAACGCCAACACCGACACCTAATCGTACGTAGGTTTTAATCACATCCGCATCTGTCGCCGTAAAGGCAATTTTAGGTTCAACGCCAACTTGACTAAAGGCCGCGTCTAATTCCGAGCGCCCAGTAAAACCAAACACGTAGGTAACCAAAGAATATTTAGCAATATCTTCAATGGTGATATTTTGTTTACTTGCCAAAGGGTGATCGGCTTTAACAATAATACTGCGATTCCAATGGTAACAAGGCAACATCACTAAATCGTTGTACAAGTGCAATGACTCAGTTGCAATAGCAAAGTCAGCTTCCCCCTTACTCGACGCATCACTAATTTGTGCAGGGGTGCCTTGATACATATGCAATGAAACTTTTGAATACTTCTTCATAAAGCCTTGAATAACTTCCGGCAAGGCATAGCGTGCTTGAGTATGCGTCGTGGCAATACGTAATTTACCTTCATCAGGTTGTGTGTGCTCACGCGCAACGGCTTTAATGGCTTCAACCTTTGATAATATCTCTGTCGCTATATTAATCACTTCATTACCCGCAGAGGTAACATGGGTTAAGTGCTTACCGCTACGGCCAAATATTTGAATGCCCAGTTCATCTTCCAACATACGCACTTGTTTACTAATACCCGGTTGAGAGGTAAAAAGGCTTTCAGCTGTGGCGGAAACATTTAAGTTATTATTTAAGACTTCGACGATATAGCGGAGTTGTTGCAGCTTCATAATTATAATTCAGAGATTTCTTATTCGAAAAATATATACTTAAATGCACATTTATTCCATATTATTTTTAACTTATGACCAAATAATCGACAAATCACCAATTTAAACCATAAATTTAATCATAGAAATATCAGCGCTGGCGATATCAGAACTGCTATTTATAGCAAAATAGCGAAAAGAAACTGCTTTATCCTTTGCTTCATCGGACAATTTTTGTAGACTGCTATATAAGTAATTTATATTTTTCATAATAGAGAATTAAACATGGGCATTATCATCGCTTTAATTATCGCTTTAATTATCATTGTCGTGGTAGTGAATGCAATACAACAGCATAAAGAAAAATTAGAACAAGAAAAACGTGCTAAGGCAGCAAAACAAAAAGCTATAATCGATGAAACAGAAGAGTTGCTTTTAAGCTTGGCGAACTTGCCAAGTAATCCAAATTTAGTAAAAATACTCAATAATCGTAGTTTAAATGCAGCAAAAACAATGGCAAAGATATTGCCAGATAACAAAGCATTAACGAAACGTGTACAAGAAATGGATGCCCGCGTTAATGCCAGTAACGATAACAGTAATCAAGCAGCACCAGAGCAGGTTTTTACTTTACCTGACAATGAACAGCATTTAGTCGGTATTTTGCAATGTATAAAAAAATTGCGCGTAACATTAAAATCAGAACAAACTAAAGGTAATCTAGATGCCCAAACCTTTACCCAAGAAGATCATAAATTATCGGCTATGCAGCTAAAGATTGGTGTAGAGAGTTTACAAAAACGGGGCATGATGGCTTATCAAAAAGAAATGCTAGGCTCTGCCAGACAATATTTAGAAAAAGCCTTGCAAACCATATCAGAAAGCCCTGTTCAAACCGAGTATTGTACAAGTAAGCGTGAAGAAATTGAAAATGTGCTAGAAGATATTACTTCTTCGTTGAAAAACACTAATGCGAAAGACGCAGCTAAAAAAGCGAAAGCTGAAGAAGACGATTTAGATTTATTATTTCAACCAAAGAAAAAATGGTAGTCTAATATCAACATAATAAACCAGCAGCAATGCTGGTTTTTATTTTCAAGCCAATGAAAACATCAAAAAATCACATACCCTATATTTCTCTGCCGTCATTTTTACGCCGCGTATTAAAATCTTCCGCACTAAAAAAGCTCATTCTCGAACAAGGCTGTGAGCTTAACCGTATTGGTCGTTCTCGTCACTGGCAATTAAGAGCCAGCTTTGAACAACTAGAAGCAACTATAAGTGCGATAGAAGCCAATGAAGAGCCAAGTTGGCAGTGGTTGGTGGCACACCTGTCCAAACAACGTAGAGATATAGACTTTGACAACTTGATAAGCATTGCTGAAAAAAAACCGGGTATAACCCTTTCTGAGCTAATGCTGAGCACTGACTGCACGATAGTGCAAGCGCGAAAAGTAATAGATACGATAGAATTTGGCGATTAATATCAATCGCTGTTTCGGGCCAAAGTGATTATTTCTCTAAAAAGCACAATAGTTGCTTCAGCGCGTAAGAACATAAAGGCCTTATACCTTAAGTTTGCGCGCCAGTATTTTATATATTATTGCAGTTAATAGGTCACAAGGTAGGCCATACCTCGACAATGAGTAAAACTATGACAGCTTGCGGTACTGTTATTGACTGTGCAAGCGTCAAATACTAACCCATTGCCACCTAGCCTTTGGGCTTTAATTTTTAACGATGAAATCAAAGCGTCATTGCTAGGTTTTCGATCTCTTAAATCTACTTGGCAATAATTAGCTTCAACATAGCCAACTTGTGAAGCCCCCAACTCCCATACTTCATAGTTGGTATAGCTTTTAACGGCATTTTTTCTAAGGTTATTTTCTACTTTATTCGTAACATAAGTACCAGCATTAGAATTAAATTCCATTGAAGAGCAACCGGCCAAAATTAAAGTGATGGTAATGGTAAAAAGTATAATTTTCATGCGGACTCATTTTGCACATAACGAGTTGGTAGATTAACTCAATGTGATTTTTTTCTCCATACGCAAACCCTATCTGAGTTGCTATTTTAATTCAATGATTTACTGGCTTTATCTTGTCAAACGTTTGCCAACACTCAGTCAAATTAATGCTCAGATAACATTCATGCCCAATAAAAAAGCGCTCATTGAGCGCTTTTTTTTATCACAGCTAAGTTACGCTGGTTTCTTTTCTTTCGGCTTAGCTTTCGCTTTAGCTTTTGGCGCTTTTTTCTTCGCTAATTCTTCAACCCATTTACCTTCAACATATTTAGCATTCCAGCCAGTCGCTTTACCTTCAACTTCAGTCATCACG
>Ga0208643_1002052_pt1 | contig 10348 bp, 5 predicted proteins | sample VirMetDEL_Nov_12_FD_184516 | JGI IMG/M metagenome (GOLD analysis project Ga0208643, IMG submission 184516) | Aqueous microbial communities from the Delaware River and Bay under freshwater to marine salinity gradient to study organic matter... | ecosystem: Environmental > Aquatic > Marine >... | reverse complement strand
TGGAGCTGCCTCAGTTAATATCAACATTGAACATGATGACTTCGAGGAGTGGCTTGAAATCAGGGAACCTAAAGGAGATGTTAACAGACAATCGCTTAACTTACATCAGTGCGCAATTGTTGGTGATAAGTTTATGCGAAAGCTTGAACAAGGAAATAAGGAAGCAAGATCTAGATGGAGTAAATTACTTAGAAAGCGAAAAGCAACTGGAGAACCGTATATTATGTTTAAAGGAAATGTTAACAAAGCAAATCCAGAAGCATATAAAGAAAACGGATTAAAAGTACATATGACTAACATATGTTCAGAAATAACATTAACAACCGATGAGAATCACAGCTTTGTTTGCTGTTTATCATCATTAAACTTAGCTAAATATGAAGAATGGAAAGACACTAACCTTATATACCACGCCACGTGGTTTCTTGACGGGGTTATGGAGGAGTTTATTCAAAGAGCAAAAGGACTTAGAGGTTTTGAAAATGCCATTCGTTCTGCTCAAAAAGGAAGAGCCCTCGGGTTGGGTGTACTTGGATGGCACACGTATCTCCAAGAAAAGGGTATACCTTTTGAAGGTTTACTTGCTCAGTTTGAAACTAGGAAAATATTTTCGCAAATTAAAATCGAAAGTGAAAGAGCCTCGAGAGATCTTGCAGAAATTTATGGAGAGCCTTTATGGTGTGTTGGTACCGGTATGCGTAATACTCATCTCCGTGCTATTGCTCCTACTGTATCTAATAGTAAGCTTAGTGGTAATGTTTCACCGGGTATTGAGCCTTGGGCTGCAAATGTTTTTACAGAGCAAAGTTCGAAAGGGACTTTTATTAGGAAAAACCCGACGTTAGTTAAATTATTAAAGAAACACAAACTTAATAACAATGAGACGTGGAATAAAATATTGGCTGACGGAGGTAGTATACAGGATATCGATGCTTTGGATAATGTTACTATGGGTCACGACATTCCAGTTAAAGAAGTTTTTAAAACTTTTAAGGAGATTAATCAATTAGAATTAGTTAATCAGGCAGGTTTAAGACAGCAGTATATAGATCAATCAGTTAGTTTAAACCTAGCTTTCCCATCAGAAGCAACGCCTAAGTGGTTGAACAAAGTTCATTTTGATGCCTGGAAAAAAGGTGTTAAAACCTTGTATTATACTAGAACAGAATCTGTTTTACGTGGTGATATAGCTCAGCAAGCAATGAATGAAGATTGTCTAGCTTGTGATGGCTAAAGGCTAAAAGTTATGACCATTAGTTATTATAATAATTAATAGTTATAACTTTATGCTATACACACTTCTGCATTAGAAATTAAAAAGGGGTCTCATCACGAGACCCCTTTTTTTTATAGGAATTGCAGGTATGGTACGCCTGATAATCTTTACTCCTATTTACTTAATTCATTAATAGCTTTTTGTATATCTTTAGGATCTACAGTTAACCTCATTGTTAAACCAGCTTGCCATATTTTCTTTAGCTTTCTGTTTTTATCAAACAATATTATAGCAGGTACAGAACTTACGGCCTTTTTAAATTTATCAGGCTGTGAGTCGTAGTCGACCTCTAAAATCTTAACTCCTTTTATTGATTTTAAAAAACCATAATCGTTTTTATGGTTCCAGTCTGAATTCATGTAGAGCAGTGTTGGCTCTTGAGAAAACATGTTTAAAGATAATACAAATGCAATTAAAATTAAAATACTTTTCATGATTATTTATTTATGATCTCAAATAGTTTTTCATCTATTTTGTCTAGTTTTTTACTGTTATTGTCTACTTTTTCATTTATGTTTATTATAGTTTCTCGAACAAGTTGATCTTTTAAATCATATTCTGTTCTATCTATAGGAGGTTTTGGCAATTCTTTAGCTAGCTGTATATCTGATTGCAAAGCAAAATACACTGATGCTAAAGATATAGCTCCACCAACTATTATACCTATTGTTTTCAAGTCTAATGTAACCTGTGTGTTTTCTGATATTTTATTAGTCATAGTTATTTATTTTCCACAAGCTTCACCCGTGGCTACGTTTATCCAGTTTTCTTTTTCAAACCAATCTCTTAATGTAGCTCCTTTTTTTCTAGCCCCTTTAACAAATGATTTGCTATCTCTTTTGTATTTACCTGATTTAGCGGCTTTTTGTTTTGCTCTAACAACGCTTTGCCTTTCAGATTTACTCATTGATTTTACTTTGGCAGCAGGTAGACACACTTTTTTAGTACCGCCACCCTTAACTTTGCTTTTTTTACTAAATGGTGATTGCTGTGTGTACATTTACTTTTTCTTTTTTCCAAATTTACCTGGTCCACCAGCCTTTGTACAGCGAACTCCCCAACCAGAAGCATATGCAGATGGCCATACTTTAAATTTACTTTTAGCAGCAGATTTACAGGCTGCACTTATTTTTCCTAATAACGGTGATTGTTCATTCATAACTACTTAATTAAAACTTTTTTTATAATTTTTCTACTTATTGTTTTTCTTTTTCTTTTCTTAGGCTTTTTCTCTTCTTTTATACCTAACTCCCAGTCTTGCCAACCAGCAAATAATGCAACTCTCTCCCAAAGCTCTAAATCACTTTCTGTTGCTTTAGTCACGTTATTTACTTTTTTAACAACTCTATCTAAAGGTATATTTGTTAATGCTGAAACAACATTACCACCGGCTAAAAATGCTGGATTATCTAAGCTAAAACCTTTTGTCATCATGTCTTCTTTATTCCACTCGTAAGCTCTAGCAGCATCATTTATACGAGATAATTTAGCTGATACAGGTGGAGATATTTTAGTTAGCTCATATCCAACTTTTTCATATTTAGGTCTTTTCTTTTCAGACTCGCTTATTATTCTTATAACAGCATTTTTACCTACAGATATAACAGATCCCGCAATACCAGTACCTCTTAATAGTGAGTCAGCCATACCGTTAGCAATACTAACATACTTTTCTTGTTTCTTTTCATCTTCAGGTTCTTCATCACCAAATGCCATAGCAAATAAAGCTTGCTGTACAGCGTTAAATATAATGTTTTGAACTGTAGTATAGTATATTATTTTACTTATATTAGTTTTAGCGTCACCTCTATTGTTTTTAAGATCACGTATAGCCTTATCTGTTAACCTAGCATACTGAGCGGGTGTATTAGCAAACGCTAATATTAATCTACCTAACGGTCCAGCCTGCTGAGCTGATATTTTATCTGGCCTAGAAGACTGTTGAGACTCTTCAGCGTTTTCTCTAAAATCTTGAAAAGCTTTTTCTTCTGCTTGAGCTTGATCCATACCTTCTTTCACGTATGTTTTAGCTCTGTTTCTATAAAAAGTAGCACCACCCGAAGCAATAGCAAAACTATCCGCTATCTGTGTAGGTGCAAAACCTAATTGTAATAGTTTATTTATAACACCTCTTGGTCCTTCTTGCTTAGCCATATCTGCTATATCGGCTTCGTTTACATTCATACGTAATCCAGATCTACGTTCTTTCAAGAAGTCTGAGTTTATAAGTGTTGTAAAATCTTTCCAATATTGTTTTTGATTACCAAAAGCTTTAGCCGCAGCGTAAGGATTATTGTCTGTAAAGTTAATAAAGTTAACAGCAGATAAAGTTTGAAGCACAGCTGATCTAGTATTAAAGAACATTATAGCACCAACACTACCTTGCAACCAGTCAGTAAATCTACCAGTTAAGCTATCATCAGAGAAAGATCTATTTCTACCAGTCTTCATACGTTCTAAACTGTTTTCTAATGCTTTTACATATTTTATACCATAAGCAGCTTCTAGCTTATTTTTATTTTCCTTGCTAAATATAGCATCAACGTTAGCTTGCCATTGCTCTAGGTACTTAACTCTTTTAATAGTGTTTAAACCTTTTAACATATCAGTGGATATACTGCCAGAAACCCAGCTATCTCCTGGTTCAGGGTACATATCACCTTTTTGTATTGCTATTAGTTGATCTGCAAAAACCTGTAACTCAGCGTTGTTTGCTACAAAACTATTTAAATCTTTTAAATCATTTTTACTTATACCAGGTACTTCAGTTCCCTGCTTACTCCAAACATACACCCTAACAGCCTGTTCTCTAGTCCAAGGCTCTCCAGGTAGTTTTTTACGTAAGTTTTTAGGCACAATACCTAATTGCTTTTTCAATGCTCTGTAATCATTCATCATAGCAAGTCTAGCTGAAGATAAATCGTTCATAGCTCTAGCATAAGGATCTAATAAGTTTTGCTTATACCAAGCCATCTGAGCATCACCAATTTTACCTTTACCTAGCGTCTCATATAACAACCCTACAAAGTCTTGAGCAGAATAAGCTATACCTCTAAATACTTTACCTCTACTAGCTCCAGCTACTTGAGCTTTAGCTTTTCCATAAACTTTCTCAGAAGCAATACCAGTAGCACCTTCTAGTATATTATTAAAGTCTTTGTTTAACTTACTAGCCTTGCTAAATTTAACGTAAGCTTGTTGTACTTTAGATTTGACGTCTAAAACACTTAAAGCATCTTTAACGGCTTTAACGTTTTTCGATGCATCATCTGCAAAGTAGAAATCATTATATCCTTCAGCAGCTTTATCAACCATCCACCTAGCTTTAGCTTGTGGAGTACCATCACCTAGACCTGTTATATTTTCTAGTGGAATATTTAATCCCATACTATCTAAAAATTCTTTTATAGGTCCAGCAGCATCTTGAGGTCTAGCTGTTAAAACAAATATATCTCTTTCACCTTTAGCATCACTTATAAACTTAGCAACATCAAGTAAAGGTCCTTTAGCTCCTTTCATAACCTTACTAAACTCTGAGAAATCCCATTCAGCGCCTTGAGCTTCCATTTCACCAGCTCTTTTAGCAAATTCAGTAGCTGTTAAAGATCCAGTTTTACCATTAGGCATTGTATATAGTACATTGCTTTTAGTTGTAGCTAATGTATCGTCAAAATCAAATACTCTAATCTTCTTAACTGGAGCATCAGGATTTCTAGCTATAGAAATTGCCTTATCTATATTACCTAAGTTATCTAATGCTTCCTTGTTTGTTACTTTTTTAGAAAACTTAACACTAGATGGTGCATTCTTGTTGTTTACTTTAGATGCTTTTGTTATGGATGATAACTTTACAAAATCATTTAAGTAAGCTTGAGGGTTTTTGTACTCTCCTTCTTCTAGTATTAAATCTTTTAATAATTTATTTTGTTCTGCTATGTTTTCTAAACTTCTATCACCTTTATTTAAAGAAACACCAAGCTCTTCAGCCATTGTCTTATTATTAAAAGGATTTATTAAGCTGTTTATATCTATACCTGCTTCAACTAGTCTTATAGCAGAATTATTAAGTATGCTAGTACCTTCTGGTAATCTAGCATCTAGCTTAGCCATATCTAACTTGTGATCATCAGCTTTAGATAACAATGTTTGATAATAATTATCTCTAATTATGCTCATGAAAGGCTTTACTTCGTTTTTACTTATAGCGTATATTAAATAAGCACCTATAGTTGAAGCTGGAGGATTATGCTCTTCTCTAAACTTAGCACCAGTTCTTTGACCTGGTTTAGAATCAGCTGGTCCATACTCCATTTTTTCAGATCTATATTTAAACTTACCAGCTAGTTTTATTATACCAGTAGTAGCCTGATAACTAGATGATATATATAAAGCTGCTATTTCTATAGGCATACCCTTACTATGAACCGCATCAGCTAAAACCTCAGCCATAACTTGAAGAGTATCTAAATTTACATCAGACTGTTTTTGCCCTTTTTCAGTGAAAGCGTTTTTTTCATTTACTCTTTTTGCTTTCTGTAATTTAGGGTATTTACTATCATTTTCTTTAGAAGCTTCTAACGCTTCGACATATGCTGGATCTTTAACACCATAATACAAACCTCCTCTAGTTGCTAGGAAGTCTCCATTTTTTTCAGCTAAAGTATATTCTTTAGATCCTTCTTTTATTAATCTACCATCTTTTGTTTTAAAATACTTAGCAGCAGGTTTAGGTAAAGGTATTAAAACACCACCAACAATCTTACCTCTACGATTCCATTTACCAAAATTACCAAACTTACCAGCCTCAAAAATAATACTAGGTATGTCACCAGAGATAATAAAACCAAGCATTTGTTCTTGCTTTTTAGCTCTATTATTGTCGTTTACAGTTATTTTATCTTTTATACCAGCTAGCTTAGTAGCTTCGTTTATATTTTTAGCTTGAGCTATTTGGTTTAACGTTTCTTTATTTTTTACACTAAATTTAGCACCAGCCTTGATATCTACCCTAGTTTTAGGCTCTGCTGTTTCAGCCGCTTTTTCTACTATTAAGTTTCTAAAAGACATTGCAGCTAAACCTTTTATAGTTTGCGCTTCAGCAGCTCTATAAACACTACCGTCTATTTTACCTAAAAGATCCTTATAATCTTGTACAGTTTTAGTTGGGTCTTTCTCCCACTTACCTTTATTGTTTTTTCTATATAAAGCGTTTAGTATATTGTTAGGTATAAATGTTGATTTACCCTCTATAGTACTAGGACCAGCATAAGCGTCGGGTAGTAGTGCAAAATCTTTAGCAGCATTATTATCTAAAAACTGTCTTAAGTTTCTTAAACCTTCTAATTCTTTTTTCTGTATATTCCTAGTTTTCTTAGTAAATACTTCTGGGTTTAAACCAAAAGCTTTACCAAGAGTTTTAGCTAAGTTAGCACCGATATTTCTACTTTCACCAAAAGTTTTAATTGGTTTAGTTTTTAAATCAGTCTCTATAGCTTTATCAATTGTATTAGCAACTTCTGAACCACTAACTCCTAAATTACTTGCTACAACACCAGTATATGTTTTGAGCTTCTTAGGGCTTATCTTTTTAACAGGTTTGTCTTTAGCCTCAATTACAACTTCTTCAGCAGCTACACCTTTAGCTTCTGTTACATCATCAGTAAACTTTTCACCTAACACTCTTCTCGATGCTTCAATTGCTCTAGCAGGTAAAAATTTATTTATATAAGCAGCTAATGGCACACCTGATTCTGGCTTGTATTCTTTTATAAGATCGAATATACCACGCTTACCTGTTTCTATTTCGTCTGTTAATAGTTGTTTATCAAAATTTGGAGCATCTCTTCTACGCTCTACTATTTTATTTGTTATTGGTTTGAATTTTTCTAGTATATCAAAAGCTCCAGCAACACCTTGCTCTTCGTATATTCTTTGTACTTCTTGAGAAGCTTCTTCAGATCTAGCTTCTTTTACTATTGTTTCATCAGTAGTTTTTACTTTTTGTTTTACCAACTCACCCTCAACACCTTTAGTTACTGCTTTAGTTTGAGCCTTGGTTAGTTTACCTTTTTCGATGCTTTTGTTATAGTCTTTTATAAAATTATAAACATCTCTACCAGTATTAAATTTAACACCAGTAAGACCAGCTTTCTGTAACACTCTTCTTATTGTATCACCTATTCTGGTGAATAAGTTTTCTTCAAATACTAAATCACCAGTAGCAATAGCATCGGAAAATAAAGTTAATGTTTCTTCTCCAATTATAGCGTCTGGGTCTTTTTTATAAAGCTCTAATCGCTTTTTAAAATTACTATCTTTTATTTGATTAGCATCTATTTTGTCTAGCTCTAATTTAAGCGCGTTACCTAAATTCACAGCTGTATCTGGACTATCTACCACGGTTTTAAATAAAACACCGTGTAAAAGCTCATGAGCCGCTACGTTAACAGCAAAATCTTTTTTAGCTATTTCTTCGTTTATAACTATAGTTTGTTCACCAGTTTTAGGATCTTGTAGTATATAACCTTGCTCTGTAGATGCTTTCTTTTGTAGATTTTTGTCTTTAGCTATTTTATCAGCTTGCTCTTTGTCTTTAGCTATTTCTATGTTTATAGACTCAATACCTTCAACTATATCAGTTACCCTCTCTGTAGTTATCTTTAGTTTATTTTCAGCACTTATGCTAGAAAGTCTACTGTCTATCTCTTTTAATCTTTCGTTTTGAGTTTGTACTAAAGATTTATTTTCACCTGCCTTCGCTATCTCAGAGACAACACCTTGTCTTTCATTTAATAAATCTATAGTTTCTTTAAATAAACTCTCTTTTATATTTAGATCATCAGCTATTTTGACGTTTTTTTGAGTTATATTAAATTTTCGCTTAATTGATTCAGATTCTTCGGTGCTAATATCTCCATCAGATACTTTCTTTTTAAGCTCTATGTCTAATATATTACCACTATATTTATTCTTAGCTATATTTATAGATTTATCACTAGATGGACTTAATTCAAACTCGTCTAGAACAGATTTAGAATTGTTTTGCTCTAACGTTTTGTTTACAGAGTTGACTTGAACAGCTCTATTTATAGATCTACCAGCTACTCCAATAGTGCCTGTTCCAGACATACCACCTCCTGCAGCTGCGCCTATAATGAAAACATCAGCAAGCTCTGGCCAAAAATTATCAAATTCATCACCTTTATTATAGTAGATAGCATCGATGTTTCTATTTAAAATTTCAGTAGTTGATTCAGATAATCCTTCTTTACCAGCTTCTTTAGCAACTTGTAAAGTTGCATCTTTTAACGTTTTTTCTATAACACCTCTATTTTTTCCTACTAAGTTTTTAAATACACCTTGACCTATTTTTTTAGTAGTAATTTCTAATAAACCTTCAGAGAAACCAGTAAGAGTAGATGCTGCCATATTAGCTGCGTCTAGCTTTTTACCCTCAGCTAATGCCTCTGTAGAGTAATCAGCTGCTGAGCCAGCTACAATAGAAGATATACCTACGTAAGGTATCATTGCTTGAGCTATAGATGGTATCGTACCAACAACCTCGTTAAAAGTACGAGAAATAGCTTGAGAAAAGTCTAACTCTAAAAAATCTTGCCCTATTGTAGTGTCGTACTGTGTAAGTGTTTCCTCTATTTTTTTAGCGTCTTTTTTTAATTCTTTGGCCGCTTCTAAACCTTTAAAACCAGCAGAGCCTATATCAGCAGTGCCTGAAAACGCTCCTAAAGCCTGAGCTACCGCATCTTGTGTTTTACTGTCTGATTCTTGAAACTTTTTTATATCTTCTTCAAAAGCAGATCCAGCCACACCTATAAGCGCAGTCATTTTTAATCTATTGACAAAAGCTGGTATTTGCGCTATGTTTGAGCCAGCTCTAAAAGTGTTTGCTTTGAACTTCTTAACAGCTTCAGAGTCTAGTATTTTATCTAGCACTGTTTTCTCTTCCTCAGGCTTTTTAACTTCTGGTAAATCCGAAGAAGTATCTTCCGAAGGTGAATCCGTAATGCCTGCTTGTGATGCTGTCATTGGCTGCGCTACATCCGCATCCGCTGCAGCGCTTGTTGGAAAATCCTGTGGCTCGTCTTCAATAAGTATAGCGTCTGGAAATTTTTGTAAAAAACCCTCGACTTTATCTTCAGGTAGGTTATAGGTGTTATCGTTTACTTTATATATTGGCATTATTTTTTATTTTTTTTAACTAAGTATTCATTAAAATCCTCATCCGTTTTTGTTTTAACGCTTTTATCACCCGTGTCAATAAGCTTAAGTAATTTATTTAATTCCTGTGCTTTTATTCCTGGATTTAGTAACTCTAACACGGTCTTACTCATGGCTCTAGGACTAGATAGATCTACTGGTATTATTTCACCTTTTCTATAATATCCTAAACCTGTTTTTGGAGATGCTGACTCCCATTCTTCAAGAGCTTGTTTGTCAGAAACTTTTTTTTCTTTTCTATCTGCTAAAAACTCAGCTTTAAGGTCTTCAGTTGTCTGTATTTTAGAGTCCGTAGATAAACGTTTTTGATTTAAAACAGTTAAGAATGCACCTTGTTCATCCATAGTAAACTTTTTATTACCCTGCTTCTTTGTTTCACCTGCTAAAGAACGTACTTCATTTAAAGTATCTACAGCAAAACTAACGGTATCGTTAAATTTCTGCTGTGACTTATCTGCTTTAATTGATTTCAGCGGTCTAACAGCTATTGGGTTACCAATGTTCTTAGTGTATATTCTGTTTGGTATTTTCTCACCGTCTTTTTCAATATACTTTTTAAGACCAGGTATATTTTTAACATCTTCATCTGTAACTTCTCTAGACTCGCCCATAGCTTCAAGATCTTTTCGCAACACTTGGTCTATTAAAAAAGCCTCTCTTTGTTCCATAGTAGCGTTTTCATACGCTTTTGCTGTATCACTTGTCCATTTTAATCTACCAGTGATAAATTGTTTTTGTTGTTTAATATCTTGAGACATTAACCCCTTAGCATTAGCTTTTAATAAGTCAATGTAAGCAACGTCATTTCTTAATGACTGTTCATCAACAACCTGTTCT
>Ga0208643_1002051_pt1 | contig 10350 bp, 14 predicted proteins | sample VirMetDEL_Nov_12_FD_184516 | JGI IMG/M metagenome (GOLD analysis project Ga0208643, IMG submission 184516) | Aqueous microbial communities from the Delaware River and Bay under freshwater to marine salinity gradient to study organic matter... | ecosystem: Environmental > Aquatic > Marine >... | reverse complement strand
CAAAACCGTCTTTATTGATGAGATCATGCTGATCATTTGTGATGTTGATCTGATAGATGGCGTATTTCATAATGTATTCCTCAACTCAATTTATAGTACCATTATATCATCTTAGAACACGTATGTACACAGTTAAACATCATCTTATTAGATTATTTAGTTATAAGAGGCTATCTTTAAGCCATTTGTATAAATAACTTTATAATTAAAAAATGAGACATGTGATGAAAATTTCAAAGACGGAGTATTATTTAGATCTTGAATCGACTCTTTCGTTGATTTTAACGCACTCTGATATCTTTAAGAACAGCCAAGTTTCAGTTACAAGCAGACAAGGCGGAGATAATCTATTCGATGGGATCAGCCGGATTACAGACTACAAAAACGTTCTTGAGAAAGAATTCTGCAATATCAACAACCTTTTCATTGGCACTGACATAGAACGACTTCTTAATGAACTAAAACACGACGGCCTCTCGTACGGAAGAGTTCGTATTATGTCTATGCCTGCTGGAAAAGCTTATAGTTATCATATGGACTGTGAAACTAGACTTCATTTTGCTTTAAAGACTAACAGTAACTGCATGTTAATAATAGATGAAGAAGTTTTTAGAGTTCCCCAAGACGGCCGCGGCTACATTTTAAATACTACTTTGCTGCATACTGCTATCAACGCAAGCCGTGAAGACAGGATTCATCTTGTAATAGATTTACTGTATCCAGTCCAAAAGAAAGATGAATACTACATTGTACAAAATGAGATACTTGACCAAGAAGAATTTGATAACTGGCTTGTTGAAACTAAACCACCTACCGAACCAAAAAGAATGGATTATTATTTCATATGATTTTTAAAAAGCAAAATTATAATATTAGAGTGCTTCAGTATTTTTTCTTATCTATTAGCATATATGGTCTTATGTTCTTTAGTTGGGGCTGGATTGCTCTTAGTGCAATCATCTACGTATTTCTAGAAACCCTTGGTGGTAACATAGGACTTCATAGATATTTCGGCCACCGGTCATTTAAGACTACTAAGACCAAAGATAAGATACTGAGATTCCTTTCTCATTACATCGGCGTCGGCAGTGTTATTAGCTGGGTTGGTCAACATCGCAAGCATCACGATCACAGTGATACACCACAAGATGTTCATAGCACAGAGCATCAGGGTTTGTTTACTATATTATTTGGAATTTGGGATGTTACTATAGAAAGAAAATATTTAAAGGATGTTATTAAAGATAAGAACTTAATGTGGTGGAATAAGAAGTATTGGAACTTTCATTTAATGCTAATATGCACATACATCGTCATAGATTTAATTTTTAGTACTCATTTCTTATTTGCTTTATACGCTCTGCCAAATCTAATGTGCTTGATTAGCGGATATGTTTTGACTATTACTACACACGGTCATGGTTATAAAACTTACGATATTGCAGATAAGTCAACTAACAGCTGGATAGCAAATGTTTATACTCTTGGAGAAGGTTGGCACAATAATCACCATGCAAATCCACAAAGATTAAGGCAAGGTGAAAAATGGTGGGAATGGGATCTTCCTGCCTTTGTAATAGAAAGGTTTTTCAGATGTTAATAGAATTAAAGTATAATCTTATTGATATAGATGAATGGAAAGATTTGTACCGCAGAGTCAGAAGCAAAGAAATACCGTGTGAAAAATTTGGTTACGGCATAAAGGTATCAACTAAATATCTTTCAAGCATTCCGGATGTTCGTTTATTTCCTTATTTCTTTTTCTTAATATCAAACAGAAGAAATAGAGAATTTCCAATACATGTCGATGGTATACCCGGAAAGCAAGTAGCGAGTTTAAACTGGGGTTTAGAAGGTTGTAATGAACAAAGCCCAACTGAGTTTTACGAACCAACAAAAGATATTATATGGAAAGATTTAGACGGCAGTTTCTTCATGGATAATACAGAAGACACGGTATTAACACATACTAACATAATATATGATAACAAGGGATATCTGTTTAGAAGCGACATGCTTCATCGCGGGTACACTAACGTAGATAAAAGGGTCGTAGTTAAATGGGAATTAGAATATAATGAGTGGAATACAGCCTGCAGAGAATTTAGTAATAGAAACTATATTTGATCTTTATGACGAACGATTAACTAAGTTTCGCGAAACACTGTTTGTTGAAGATTTAGATTATCCTAAAGAATATGTTCAATCGGTAACTAACACTTCGTATGGAGAAGATGCTTGGAAATACTGTGATAAGCGATGGGCTACTACAGGCTTTGATTGTATTGAGGCTATCATTGAAGATAACGAAATTGTCGGAATGAGCGGATGCAAAATATATGGTGATTATTTAAGAACAAGCATGAGCTTATATCTGCTTAAAAGAGTAAGAAGAAAGTACCCAGGTGTTAAGTATTTAAAGGGTGGATGGTTTGAAAGACATATAGAATATGCAAATAAAAAAGAATGTGATGGAATATTCTTCACAGTATACGCGTATTCTAGAAAGTTGCAAGCTCTTATTAATAACCACAGAAAAAGAACGATTAGCTTGGTTGATAAAAAGCATCTGCTTTATATGAACGATATTTGTGAAAAGGGCGAATATACATTTCACACAGTTCCGCAAACATTCTTTTATTATGCACTTAAAAAAGACATGGAGGAATTTGATCCAAATGAGTTTAAAGAAGTTATTTCTAAAAAATGATATTTTACCTCTAGGTGAATTTGAAACATTAACTGTAAACACTATGTTAGACGGTAAGCCTAATTCATACCCGAATGTAACATTTATTAAAAAAGTCTGCATTAAAGAATTATTAGCTGAAGCTGTAAAGCACATAGAAATAGTTGGCGATAATTATGTTAAACCGAGATTAGAGCATATAAGTGTATCTGCAGAGGATCTTATGGATACACTATCGGGTGTTGGTTTTTACAAAGGTAGTTATCAAAGTTACAGTTTACGTAAGATTGGCACCGCAGAATTAGAAGACTGGGTACTTCCAAGAACAAAAGAATTTTTTAAAAGTCTTCCTGTTAAAACATTCCGTCAACAATATGCTGTTGCATTTCCAAAGTGGAATACTCAGTTACATCGTGATCACGAAGATTTCTTAACTCACGGTTTTAGAGCTATGGTTCCATTAAGCGGTGACGTATATATGGGGTACGAAGATGACGACGGTAATGCTCTTTTTTATAGATTAGAACGAGGCGGCATGTACTTTGTTAATATTGCAAAGATGCATCGAGGTTTTAACGAGTCTGAAACAAAAGATAGGATTAATTTAATTATGCAAATGGATTCTGATAAGCTTGTTGTAAACAGTACAGAAATACTTCCGTTACCTTACAAGGAGCTTGCACAGCTTCCTCATTATGCAATAGATTACGATATATGGAAGTTTGGCTATGAGTTATAATATGATGGATACAAAGCTTTATGAAAAAATTGATTGTAAAGCAGAGCAACATTATCACAGAAAATTCGCTTCTTATCAAAAATATACTATATTAGTTGGATCACTTGACCAATCATTTGAATTAGATTTAAGTTTAATCATAGAAGAAAACGAAGCTAACGATCCTAAGTATGCAGAAATTGTGATGACAAAGAATTGTAATATTAAATTCAATAGCTTGTATGGTTCAGATCCTTTTAATAAATTAGTAAAAGCAATCGACGCTGCTTTAAATCCGTACTACATTGTAGAAGCAAATGAATGCGAGATATATCTAACTGCAAAGGTAAAAGGCCATGTTCCTTCTATGCAAACACCAGCAATTGAAATTAAAACTGGTGCGTCAATTGCAATAGTCGACGAAGAAAAGGGTCGTGATACTGGAATATTTGTACTAAAACCAAACGAGATTCACCTGCCAAAAACTACGTTTGGCGATAATTATAAGCCACCAAATACTAATGATATAATTTATTTAATTGATAGTGTAAAGGGTAACAGAGATAGAACTTTCATTAGAACTATTACTAACGTTGTAGAGAGTGGTTATTGTACTTGTGATATTTTAACTTTAGATTTGCCTATTGATAGATTAAATAACGATGGCAGAATAAATGGAATTGGTTTACAATCGCCAGCCGCCATTTCTAATAATTACACTGCGTCGTTTAACAAAACGCAAATATGGAAACGTAAAGATAATTTTGATGAATTATTAAAAGATCAAGCAAACCCAACTGGCGAATGCTTAATACCAATTAACAATTTTATGAATATGAAACCAGTTGTTAAAGAAATAATGAGTCGTTTAGACTCTAATGAATTCGAATATTTTGGAACATTCTTTCATTGGAAACAATTTGAAGATTTATTAAAACCATTCCACGATAAATTTGGCGAATATCTTTGTGATGAACTTAATTTATTAAAGTCAAGTAGTGAAAGACCCGATTACTTATTACATATTGATTATGATGAAATAGAAAAAGATATGCCAGTGGTCGGCAGTTTTACATGGCCTGCTTTCAATTGTAATTCTAATACAATTACTGTTTGGTACGAATGCTTGGAGGACGGAAAAAGAATCTATAAGCATGGTAAACAAGATGTTGTAATTACAGATCAAAATCTTGTACTAAATGAAATCGATTGTCATACGTTTGATACTGAATCGTTTAATGCTATTATTTTAAAGCATAATGATTGGCACACAGTCTATAATAGTGATACTTCCGGTGATCAACGAGAGTTGTTGCAATGGAGATTCAAACCGCATTTAACTTGGGAAGAAATTAAAGAAATAAATCAGAAACTAATTATGTAATCTTTATATTTTTCTGAACTTCTTTTAATTAAATCATTTGCATTATCTTTGTGTACTAAACCAAATACACTTACTACGCATTTATCAGCAATAAACAAAGAACCGTGCGAATAAGATTTTTCATTAATTACAAATGTATTAGTATCGCTTGGCAGTCTTATGTAAGTTGGATTTGAATCTAGCAACTCACACACGTAAAAAGATTTTTCGTTAGTTTTGTTTAATAGAATCTTCCATCCGTTTGGTTCAAAACTATCTTCTGGCAAATCGTTAATGAACTTACCTTTCTTGTGCTTCATATCAAAATGCTTAGGAACATTTCTTGTTGCTCTTAAAATTTGTGCGTGCGTAACTTTTATTGGAAGTCTTTCAAATTGATCAAAAATATTTTTAAGAATAAGTTCTACTTCTTCATTCTTAATGATTACACCTTCTGTATCATATCGTTTTTCCCAAGCCAATTCAAATTTTGCAGAATCTTTAAAGTCATCTTGAGAATCAACTCTGCCCAATAAAGGTAAAGATTCCCAGATTCCATCGTGATGTCCTGGATTATAATGATCTATTAAAAGATTTATGAGATCTTCATCAACATCAACAATTGGAAGATCAAGCGGGCAAAACGCTAGCATAGTATTTTCTCAGCTTCATCAAATGTTGTATAATCTGGAAACCACCAATGCATCATTATGCGGTATTCATCACGCTGCGTTGTATTAATTACTTTATGATATTTGTTAGATCTAAATAAGACAGCTCGGTCAATTATCTTTGTGCTACAAACTTCTACATATTCTATGCCATCTGGAATATGAGGTGTTGCGCCTCTTTTAGTACTTGATTCTGTTTTATTCTCGCACAGCAGAACAGGCTCAAAATCTTCATTTGGTTCAACCCATATTGTAGTAGTTTCGTTTGTGCAGTTTAAAGTAGGAACATTAAGCATTACTTCATTATACGGTTTGCCATCTATATGCGGTTCAAATGTTGGCTTTTCTAAACCGTGTGTTTCTAAAAAGTTTAATCTTTTGCTTAGATTATACTTAACTCTAAAATCTTCTAGCCATGGAAATTTAGTAACTGCAAAATCAAATGCTTCTTCGTTCATTGCTGTATAACCGAGATGTAGTTTTCTTATAAGAGAATTCTCGTCAACAGCGTTCTCTTTAAAGAAGTAATAAACCTCTCTAAACTTAGGAATATATTCCTCGCTAAATTCTTTGTTTAATTCTAAATAGTACTTAACCATGTGAAATATGCATATCAACTATTCTATGGGGTTCATCTTTGTTATCTATAATTTGTTGCAAATATTTAAAACACGTGCCATAACTAATCCTTTCTATCTTACCAAAATGTATTGCCGAAACTTTGCAATAAGAGAACGTTCCTGTTAATTGTTTTGAAGCGTGTTCTAGCGCAAGCTTTTCTACCGAATAACCAAAAGACTTTTCTCTTTCTCTTAAAGTAAAATCTTTGCTGCGTGATCCGATATTAATTATTAGTTTGTTTTGGTTTTTCCAAGATTCAAATACAGCATAGAGTAATTCTGTCTGTGCAAAACCATCAAAAGCGTTATTGATAAAGATGTCACAATCTTTAATAGCTTCTACTATTTTCAGTGGATCGTTAATATCGTATCCATTTGAACGAGATAATCCAATCGCGTCTAAATTGTCAAACACGTATTTTCCAAAGCCGCTAGTGTGACCAGTAATAGCTATCATAGCACACCGTTATCAATCAGTATTTGTTTTACTTCATCGTAATTCTTAATTAACTTTTTGTAATCTTTATCTATTTTAATCGGAAGCGAATCAAAGTCTGCGTATATTTCCCATTCTTCGGTTCCTAATACTTCTGATATAATATCAGTATTTTCAAGTTGCTCATAAGTTATAACAGAATAATCAAAATCGTTATCTTTTAAATACGTTTTTATTTTATCCATTTGCTTTACGAAAGGAATATAATCTAAAATTATCTGATGCGGGATCGTTACACCTTCATCTAATTTTCTTTTATATAAATCTATGTTTTGCTTGCGAGCATGAAACATTTTACTCTCCCAAGCAAAAAAGAATGACATGTACATTGATTCAATATCGTCTCGCTCAGTAATAATAATCTTTCTATCTTTATAGAAATCAAGAATCTCTTCACAGCTTTCCGCAATATTTAAAGTGCCTTTAACATAGTATTCGTGGCCCTTTTCTTTTTCAGCTTTAAGCAAATCTAATTTATATAGATTTCTTGATTTAGTATCATTTAAAACCCAAGGATAAACATAATGCATTTTAATTCCATCTTTATGCGCTATTGGATATAATTCTGTAGTATGATACTTATCAACTTTTCGATCGCATAATTCCATATTTCTCCCCCACTCGAGGAAGAATTCAGATTGACCTTCAATTTCTTTTAAGCCATGCTTATGTATATTATAACCACGTAAAAGTTCACATACTACAGAACTTCTTGTCCTTGGCAGACTCACTAAAAATGTTTTCACGTGTTAGAGTTAAGCAATAATTGCAATTCAGCAAGTTTTCCGTTGCTATCCATTTCTTCAAATTTGGATTTACAAACATTAAACGTTTCTAAAAAGCCATGATTGATTGCAGCTCGCGGTGCGCTAATAATACCATCTTGCAAGTAACCACCATGAAATCTAGACACGTCCATAAGAACACAATGATCTGGGTCATAGTCATATGTTTCGTCATAATGCTCAGACCCAGGAATTGTTGGTTGATCAATATCATAGGTATCTTCGTATGAAATACCCCAAGCAAGATTATTAGAACCAAACAGATCATAGTTTATTACTGTATTACGGCCAACATCAGTATGCTTTCTAACGTATCCGTTTGCAACTAAAATGCACGGGAAACTTAGATGTGATGTTAAACCTTCCGCAAAAAGAAAATCTTCCATTGGCTGATACCAAGGCATATAATCATATAATCCAGGACCAGTAATACACCAAAAACTACTTGCTAAATTTGAGCCATCTGCAAATCCGTTTGGATTATTTAGACCGTAACGAGTAAGAACAATTTCTTTATCTCCAGCTACTCGAGCATCTAGATTTTCGTTAACAAATTGATCTTCCCATCTAGGAACATTTTTAAATTGATCAGTATACAGATTAGCGCACCACTCTTCTACTTTTGCTACAAAAGTGTCAGATACTGGTAATGTAAGAGCTGGTTTAAAGTTGTAAAGTGCACTCATTGTTTTTTTCCTTAAAGTTTTCCGAATCCCCACTTTCGCTCTTCACACCACCAGCATGCGTTACAATGATCTAATGTTTGACTTGCAACGCAGCTAAATGTTAGAGGAAATAAAGATTCCATGAGGTTAAATTCTTCATATAATACTGCTATAGTTTGTTTGTTTTCATTTACAAAAGGAAGATAGAAATTGTTGTCATCAATATTTTTCTTTCTTCTTTCTTCTCTATGCTGAACTTTTTGTTCTTCATGGTTTAATTTTATTGGAGGATTTGCAGTTAGACCCGTGTATACGTAATCTAGTTTACCTTCTTTCAGATATTGCATTGGTGTAATAAACAAATTATCTTTATTCTTACTTCCGATTATGCGCGTATCGATTAATGTTGAATTAGTGTGACCAGTTAACTCTTTGCATTTATCGTAAACACGCATTACTGCTTCAATATGTCTTGGTGTTCTATCACACGAAGTAGTAAATATAGTAATTTCGCCTGGATGATCTCGCATCAGCATGTACAACACTAAAGAACTATCTGCACCACCGCTGAAAGAAATACCAAGGTTTCCTTCTAGTATTTTAAATTCTACCACACTATGTCTTCTTGGCTATCAAGTGAAATAATTAAATGATTGCGCGGCGTATTACCACCGTTTACAGCAAAATGCTTAACACCAGGATTAATAAACCAAACACTGCCGTCTGCTGGTATGTGCTGTTTAAATTCATTGCCATCTTTATCCCACCCGCCGTTATAGCATTCATCATTAGTTTCTATTGCAATATGCAAACGTATGCCATACAAAGTATCGTAATCAATATGAGGCTTTACGCTTGAATTAGGGGCAAGATTTGCAAACCGAGTACGATGAGCTCCTTTAAATGTATTCAATACTTCTTGCAAATAAGGAGGAACATCGCTTTTAACCTTACGATACCAGCGTTCATCAGCTTTAGGATCTTTTTTAGCAACACGGTTATCCCACATACTACCACTCATTTCTTCTCTTTGAGTTAAATCGTATGTTTCATCAAATACAGTAAGACTTAATTGCTGATAACTAGATGTTTCCCAATCAAGATCACAAACACAATCTACGCCTTTAAGTTCTTCTTCTTTGAAAAACATTGCAGGAAGTTTAGTATGTGATTCGCACATATGCGCATAGTCTGATCCTAATCCGTCCCAGATTTTATCTCCGGCGAATATAGCAAGTTCTTGTCGCAATCGCTCAATGTCAAACTTAAAGCCATCAAGTCTTGCCATGACCGGCAATTCGTGACGTCCTTTCCACTTTTTAAACATTCTAGTCTCCAATATATTTCTTCTGTTGTTGCGAGTTTACTCCACAGATGGGGTTTTATCATATTTTTCGAATGAAGAATTTTTCAATAATCCATCCAATCAAATCGTATTTATGTAATCTAGGTTTATTCGGATCGTTATGATGTACGTCATGAAACGCGTCACCAAAGGTAACAATCGCTAACCAAAAAACAGAACGAGGTTCATAATCTTTGTGTGTTATACTTAAAACCAAAGTACCTAAAAATAAAGTTAATGCTGCAGGAAACATCAAAGCGTATACTGCCATCATTGGACTAATAATAGTAAACAGCAGTATACCAGCAATACAAATTTTTAGATAGTGTTTATGTTGCCATACATGAAATTTATCTTTCATTAAATCAATTGCATACCTTCCTTGCACGTCAGCAAACGCAGTAAAAAATTGTACTCTCCACCAACCCATATGATCTGGACTATGCGGATCTTTTTCAGTGTCTGAAAACTTATGATGTTTTCTATGAATGGCAATCCATGTAATAGAACTTCCAGTAAAAGTAAACGTCGTAATGAATGTCATTAAATACTCGAACCATTTAGAGCATTTAAAAACTCGGTGAGTTAGTAACCTGTGATAAGTCATAATCATACCAAGACCGTTAAATATAAAGTACATGATTAGGGCAATAAGCCACTGCCACCATTCAGCGTATAGAATCATTGGTATTGCTGAGAGATACGCTAGCATCTGCAAAGCAAATATACTTATTCTTGTTTTCATGTCAATCCTTCAATTATGATCCATTAGTTTTTTGTATTAAGATTATTTATTAAAAACCAAGCCAAAGTTTTTAGAAATAAAATGTACGATAGTAGCATCCCATTCAATGCAGTGCACATTAAACTTGTGAGATGCAACACGTCTTTCGTATGTGTTAGGTTCTAATGATAATTTATTATCGTAGTAGTGTCTAAGGTGCCACCACGGGCCTAATCTATAATTAATCACGCCGTTCTTTTTAACTTTATAAGAG
>Ga0208643_1002047_pt1 | contig 10362 bp, 8 predicted proteins | sample VirMetDEL_Nov_12_FD_184516 | JGI IMG/M metagenome (GOLD analysis project Ga0208643, IMG submission 184516) | Aqueous microbial communities from the Delaware River and Bay under freshwater to marine salinity gradient to study organic matter... | ecosystem: Environmental > Aquatic > Marine >... | reverse complement strand
TTGCCATTAGGTAAAGATACTATTTTTATGCATGAAACTCTTCTTGCTTTAGGTTTTCTTTAGCCCAAGCATTAAAGTCTTTTTTAGTCATAACTACAACTCCACCAACTTCACTATCTTCTCCTTCGTAGCCATAGACTATTGAATCATCTTTAAGTGTTAGTTCGTTTCCTGCTACCCAATAATTATTTTTAGGTAGTTTTGTTTTGTCTGTTGTATATCCGTAGTTACTCATAATTTTGGTTTATTTAATAATAGGATTCCAAGTCCAGCACCACTATTCATTAACGCATCTATAATCTCTCCACTCATGTTTGGTTGTTGTTTTTGGTTGTTATTTAATGTTTAAGTTGGTGCATCTGGCTGTGTTACATAGAAATCTGTAGGAGTTCCTAATATTGTTTCAATACTTGAATCAAAAACAATATACCAAAATACGGGTGTATCTAAATACGCTTCGATGTAATTAACCCAGTAAATTGTAACGTCTTCTGGTGATTTTGGAAGCCCATAATGGTCAGCACATTTTTTTCTTGCTGTTATTGCTTCTGCTTCTGTGGCGTATTTATATCCGTTTACTTGTTCTATCATTTTTTAGTAATATGCGTTAATATTAGCCTCTATTGCTGTTCTGTTAGCACTCTCGTTGCTGTCATAAATTATAAGTTCCTGTGAGTTCATTGGTGCTTTAAACGAAGTTCCTGCTGCTCCAATAGTTAAACCCGTAGCTCCTCTTGTACCTGCATCTCCAGTAGTTGTAGAGCCATCTAATCCAACGACAGAAGAAGAGCCGTTAGCTAACGAATACCACAATCCCCTATTTGTGTTAGCAGTTCCCTGAACTAAAACGACACCATAATAGGTTTTAAATTGACCTGATTGAACTAATTCCACATATCCAAAATCAGTACCAGTTACTGAGGCTCCAACATAAACAGCGTTATTATCTCTATATCTTCTAACGAAAAAAGATGTCATCGGTTGAGATGAAGTTAATTGAGCGTTTAATACGTCACCATCAAACTCAAGCGTTGGCTTACCACCCTCTAATATTACACTTCCAGCGCTCACCAGTTTAGGTTGTAATGTATAATCTGCTTGGGTTGCGTGATTTGCATTTACGCTTTGGTCGTACCAAGTCTCTACAAATCCATCGCCTGAACCTGTGAATGTTGTCAAAGTGCCATCTGTTATTTGAGTAGTATTAAAGTCTTGTAAGGCATTATCGCTACTTCGTCTAATTCTTACGACATTAATCTCACCATTTACAAAAACACCTAATTGCCTCAATGAGTACGCTCTTGCACTTGGATAATCATATAAAAGTCCGCTTGTTGGTGGTTCAGGATAAAGATTGTAATACGCATTAATATTGGTCAATATTCCTGACTTATTTGAGGATTGATTGCTGTCGTAAATAATAACTTCTTGTTCGTTTACGCTAGGAAGAAAATTCAGTCCTCCTCCTCCAATACTAAGGGAAGAAGCCCCTGCTGTACCTGCATTTCCTACGACTTCACTTCCATTGTTTAAAGATATTGCTGTCGATGCTCCATTTGCGAGCGAATAGAATACTTCTCTATTTGTGTTATTTGCTCCGTAAAGAAGATAGGAACCATAATAACTTCTAAATAAACCTCCTATATTGCTATCTGCATAACCACCACCTCCACCTCCATATGAAATTGCTATCCAAGTAGGTGCTCCACCAGACCTATAACGCCTTAAATTGAACAGAGTTAATGGCTGGGCTGATACTAAAGGTGCACTTAATAAAGAGCCGAGATTATTATTAGGGTTAAATTCTATTGTTGGATTTACACCCGAATTATCTAACACTAATGCTCCGTTTAGGACTATTGCTGGCTGACGGTTTAGAGTAGCTTGAGTTGCGTGAGCATTGTTTCCAGATTGGTCATACCAAGTCACAACACGCCCATCTCCTGAGCCTGTAAAAGCTAATAAAGTTCCGTCAGTAATTTGCGCTGCGGTAAAATCTTGCTCGGCATTATCACTACTTCGCCTAACTCTAATTACATTAGTGGTTGTCGAAGCTATTTTTCTCAGTGAATAAGCAACCGCAGAACCTGAATAAACGTCTAGTAATAAAACAGCGTGCAATACCCAAGGGCTTGGTGTATATGTGAAATTATTTAATGTTCCGTTGTTACCATTACCGCTTGAATCAGCCGCAGTAGTATCAGAGCCACTTTCATTAAACCTAAGTTCAAATGTTGGTGTACTTGCAACAACACTAGCATAATCTCCAGAACCACCATTATAAAGATTAGTAACGTCAGTAGCGGATAGTTCGTAATTATCCCAATAATACCACTCGTCTTGAATGTGTGAGCCGCCAAATAATGCTCCTTGTGAGCCTATTGTAACTTCCGTTGCAGGAGCACTAAATGCGTTACCTCCGTGAAGCGTTTTACTTGCTCCGTCTATATAGCATTTATAATTAGATTTCGCATTGAACCCCAACCCGTTATAAGTAATTACACAATGATACCAAGTGTTATTTAAAAATGTATGTCTTATTGTATTTCTTGAACCATCTTCACAAATAAAATAAAGGTCTCTATAACCAGATGAACCATTCAACCCAATAAATAAACCTCGTCCAGCATTTGTACTAAACCCAGCTAATCTAGTTCCCGTAATATCATCAGCATTAAACCAAAACGACATACTAAATGGCTGTGCTGATTTTATCGAATTTGCACCCATTAAAGATACATAATCATTAACCCCGTCAAACTCTAAGGCATTATCAAAAGCGAAGGCCAACTCCGCAACCAAATCTTCTTCATTCTCAAACTGAATACCTAAAGACTTAAACTTAAGAATCTCTGACTGCAACTCCATTTCATTCTCAAAGCTTATGCCAAGCTTACGAGCTATCTTTAAGTCATCGGAGAGTTCTTGTTCATTCTCAAACTGAATACCTAAAGACTTGATTTTAAGAATCTCTGACTGCAACTCCATTTCATTCTCAAAGCTTATGTCTAGATTATGAACTCTCTTATGAACTCTCTTAGAGGGCGTAGATATTCCACCCCCTCCACCTAGAGAAGCCCCCGTACTAAATATACCTCTGCGTCCTAGTTTACCCAAACTACGCTATTTTTACCTTATAAACTGCTGCGTTTGCTTCAAACTTAACCTCATCTCCCGTTGTGATTGTTTTAGATGTTGTTAATGTATCGTATGATAAAAGGTTTCCACCAGTTGCAGCGTCATATATAGCAGCATAATCTGCTGTTGCTCCTGCTGATGCACTTGCTGTTATAGTTATCTCTGCTGTGTTGTCTGCTTGGCGGAAGTTACCGCTAGTAGTAACACCACCCAAAGCAATAGCATCTCTAGTTGTTGAACCTTTTATTGTGTTTGTTATTTCTGTACCCGCTCCCGATGGGTCGCCATTGAATAAGGCGATGTACACTGTTGTTGGCGCTGTGGGCATATCAGTTCCCTTTACCCAATCAATTAATTCGTCTGCTAAATATTGTGAAAATGGCATAATTTGTTATTTACTTGTTTTTATATTTTTGATTCTATGGTTTCAAACCTTCTTTTGTACTCTTCGTGACGTTCATCGTTTTGCTTTATAAGCATTTCAATTAACGTTTCTATCTTGTTTAGCTTTCCTATTGCCTCGTCTTTACTTTGATTACTCGCCTCTTTGTGTGCTGTAAGTTCTGTTATCTTTTGTTCTCTCACAGCATCTTCCCTGTCGTTTGCTTCTAAGCGTTCTAATATTCTTAGCACTGTTTCTTCAAATTTATCCAATCTACCAACAGAACTCTTTACGGTTGTCCTTACATCTGCATACCCCGCAACTATCGCCACAAGCGCTATAATAAAATCTATATGGTTCAATAGTTCATCCATTACTTATCCGTTTTTACCTCCGCAAATTTTTGAAATACTTTTGTTCCCGCTGAATAAGCTAACAAAGTAACAACCATCGGTAACGCATCTCCTATTGTTATTCCATCTACGAACACAGAACACAATGCTATTAGTATAGCCGCTATTGCAGCCATAAATGTCTTTAATCTTGTAATGGATTTAACTCCATCGCTCTCTTCAAAAAATCCTACTTGTCCGTTCATTTCTCTTTGGTTAGTTTATAGTTAGTTATTATTGAATCACCACAGCTAGTTAACACTGTAATTTCGTATTGTCTTTTACCCCAACGTGGAGTACGCTTCCAATTAAATAATCTCTTTCTTTCATCTGTAGTCACTATCGCAAGCTCTGTCTTGTCTTTTACGCTGAAATCTCCTATGGTGTCCATATTAAACCACATAAAATCCACTTCTAAGCCGCAAGTGTTATAAGATGCTCTGTTTATCATTAAGCCCTCAAAATCGCTTGTAATTATCTTTACGGTATCCCTACTATATTTCTCTGTTCTTATGTATTGAATTTCCGTTATTGTCTTAGGATTTTTTTTTAAAGAGTCTAATACCCATTGGAGTTCCTTATTCTCGTTTATGACCCTATTAAAGCCCTCCTTATCTAAGGTTGCTTGCTTTGCGATGCGAGAATGATTCAATGCCATTGATAGATTATCACTTTTCGACTCTCTTAACTTTTTCTTATACTCCGCCTTAGCATTATAGTTAAGCAATAAGAACCAAAATAATAGCCCGATTACTATAAAATGCCAATACTTAGCTAATATCTTGGCTACTATGTCAAGTGCAATACTCACTACTTATTTTTGGTTTCCGAAGTGAGTAACTGTCACTGTACAAGCACCCGTTGTAGAGCCTTCTACATATATAGGCTTTACGAAGTTATATCCTAAGCTACCTTGTCTGTCTGCTAGAAATCTACTGTTATCTGATGTGGTGGAGGTAATTGTAACTCCATCTACTTCTGTATCTACCCCTTGGTCAGCCGCAATTCCTATTGCTATAATCTTACAATCTTCTTTGTCGATTACTTTTAATGCTGTTGTAGATAGGTCAGATGTAAATGCAGAATTAAGTAATCCGCTAACACCATCTCTTTCAACCCATTCCACTCGTCTTGATTCCTTTTGCGTTGAGTCTGTTATATAGTCACCCACCTTTACTTGGTCGGCTGTGCTTGTTATAAATGAAGCCCCGAATGTATCAACAGTTCCAGTTGCAGCAGCATCGGCTGGAATAAATGTGTCGGTTGTTACGTTAAATGTTGCCATATTGGTTATTTTTTGTTAAATACAAAGATACTAAAATTAAAATTATTCACCGCCGCCTCTTAACGGTGCTTTAAGCTTTTCTCTAGGCTCTGATTCTGATGAGCTAGATGATTTACTTCCGCTGTTATTTGCTTTACTTCTCCTCTCTATTGTCTGCATAGCTTTTTCAGCAGCAGAGCCAACTTCTCTTGGCATTAAGCCCATTAAATATAAACCATATATAGGAGCTACCACTTGCATTACGGCTTTATCGTTTTCAGATATTCTCTTTTCTATATCCTTATCGGTAAAGTATTGCTTTGCGTCAAAAAGAGGAACGTCACCTACATCTACCGACATATCTAACATCTTATAAAATTTCTGCCCCTTCTCATAAGGAATACCCAATAGCCCTAAGTCGTTACCATAGCTTTTATCATAAGCATATATCCTATCTTTCTCTTCTACATTCATTTTTTCGTATGTAGGCTCAAGTATTTTCTTGTTAAATGTGTATGCAACAGCCTTGTCTAATGGTGGTGCTGGTGACAATACATCGTTTATTCCGTTATTAAGCAGACTTCTCTTGAATGTTTTAGCTTGTTTCTCCTTAAACTCTTCTTCATCCTCACCTAAAAGCATTACATTAACCATATACCCTATCATATATGTTATAGCTCCTTGCAGTATCCTATACGCAACTAATTCCGTAGTAGCTCCTACCAAAGATTTAGCAGCCATTTGCTTCTCTGGCTTAGTAGAGTTCTTTGACTTTAGCGCCTTTACATCAGTCCATATTCTTGTTTTTATATTGAACGCAAAACCAGAAAACGGGAAGAATATAGATTTAACTATTCTTGTAGATAGTTGCTTGCTAGTGAATAACTCACCCATTAATTCCTTAGTAGGAACGTTTTGTTGACGAGATACTTGCAAGTCAGCATATATTGAAGCTTCCCTATCTAATTTATCAAACTGAACTTCTTTGCCTTGCGACTTCAATCTCTTCGTGTAGTATGACACCCAAGATATTCCTGCCGCTGCTTTATCAGGATTTTCTATAGCCATTTTTAGTGACTTATCTAGGGCTTTATTTAAAAGATTTGGTCTTCCGTCTAAATACTTGTTTACTTGATTATCAATGTTTGCTGTTGATTCTAGCCCTCTAAATGATGTTATAGACTCTCCTAGTATTTTCTTCTGACCCTCTCTTACCTTAAAGTCTGGCAATGTAAACCCTTTTCCTACTAGATTAATTACCGTGTTAAGCATTACTGGTACGAATTGCTTTATTGGTTGACCTAGTCCTACTAGAGCTAATCCTGTAGATGTTTTACCTATTCTATTCACTAACTTTGATGCTTGCATTGAATCCTCATCCATTGGGATAGAGTTTTGTTTTATATTATCAATAAGGCTTATTACTCTACCTCTTAAAAATTTGTAATCATCGGTTGACTTAAATAAGTCTCTAATAGCATCGCTATCTATAAACTCTGATAAATATTGGATGTCTTTTGCTGTATTAATATCCGTTAATATCGACTCTAAAGATTTAACCATATTTTCCTCAAAAGATAAATCTACATACCTTCTTTTAGCCAATGTCTTTGGAGACACTACCTCGTTAAACCTTCCGCTTTTCGACTTATCTATATTATCAAAAGAACCTAGAAACGATGAGCCTACTTGCTTTGGGTCTTTATTTTTTGACTCAACACCTTTTATTCTTTTATAGGTGTCTGGAAGATAATTATTCTCCTTATCTAGCATTGTGTTATACACAGCCATAGATACATCACTCATACTATCGAAATGCTTAGAGAACTCATCTACCCAAAAATTAACAGCATCAACGTTATTTTTTTCCGCCTTACTCTTTACTTCATCAAAATTCTTAGAATCTCTAACTACTTTATTGTAAACACTTAGGTACGATTCATACTTCTCGAAGTCACTCTTCTCTAGGTCTGACAATGTTTCTGTTAATAGCTTTTTCCTTCTTTCAAATTCAGCTACAGAATCATCCTTAAACCTTCCTAGATATGCTACTATTCCTCTTTCGTAAACATTATCCTTACTAAAGAAATCTTTTACATTTTTAAATTTATTATTGTATTTATCAAATATTTTTTTGGAGTATTTTTGAGAATCCTTATATCCTTTTAGTACATCAAAAAACCTAGATTTATCTATAAATTTAACCAAACCCTCAAATCCAAATATACCTTCAGCTATTAATGTTGTAGAGCCTACTCCTTTTAAATATAGTCTAGCTAATGTTTTTGAAAAACTCTTTAGTGTATCTCCAATCATTAGGCTTTTACCAAAAGAAATCTCACTTATTTTAGGTCTTCCTTTTGCGAATGATATAGCGTTCTCTTTAGCCGTAGCTCTTGCTGTTATTAAATCAACATTATCTATATCAAGATTTTCTATAGCGTTGTTAATAGTTCTAATAGCCATAACCATATCCTTGTAGTCTAATAAGTCTAGCCTAGCGTTAGATAAATCCCTTAATCTTGACTTTACGTTTTGAGGGGCTTCCTTTATTACCTCTTTAAGAGCCTTTTGTTGTGCGGATAAATATCTACTAGCAACCTGCCTAAATGCCTCTATGTTTTTACTAGGGACATCCTTACCGCCCTCTATAGCGTCAATAACTTCTTTTATCTCCTTAGATGTCATTGACCCGTCAATAGCGCCCATATCAGCGTAATCAGAGAAGTTATCTAACAGTTTCGCTTTACTTGAAGATTCATTTTCAGAAAGCGCCTCTTCTATGTAGTTGTTAATTTTATCTTTATTTATTGGAGACTTAGTTTCAACTCCATCCATCTTCACTATTGGCGCTGACAGCGCATTATTCAATTCTCCCGCAAACTCTAGGTATTCATCTATATTAGATACATCCTTTGGGTTTATTAAAGAAAATCGTTTAGCTATATTTTTTAACGTAGCTATCTGAGTCTTTGACTTAGATTTCCTTTTAATGCTCTTTGATTTACTATTAGCATCGGACAGTTTTTTATTATAATCCTCTATTTTCTTTAAGTCATTTAGGTCTTGTATGGCGTTTATTATTCTTCCTACTGACTCTTGAAGTTGTTTATCACTAGAAACGTCCTTTCCTATTTGATTAATTATAGTTTTAACTTCCTTTATTCTAGCAGACTTTATACCAGACTTATTCATTTTATCAAGTAAATCCCTAGAAAAGTCTTTTAATAACTTTCTATTGTCTTTTTTCTTTTTATTTAGCTCGAATATACGTTTAGCTTTCTCTTGAAGAGATGTTCTTATCTTTTTTACAGCAGCCTTTTTCTCTCTAATAAAAGCATCTGATAACTCTCCTACGGCTTGTTTTGTTTGTTCTTTTTGAGTAAGCCCCTCAGTCTCATCTTGTACAGTTCTTATTCTTTTTCTTTTAGGCTTAGGTGGATTAGATAAGTCTTTTTTATCAATCACTACTGTATCTCCGCTAGGAGTCTCAACACTCACCTCGTTACCCAAATCCTCGACAACCTTACCACTTAAAATATCATCACCTACTTTGTAATTTATTTTTTGCTCTGGCTTTAATTTAATTTTTGCTGTCCTTATTCTCACTCTCGGCTTCTTCTTTGACGCATCTTGGTTTTCAAGTGACTCTGATATATCAGAAAACTCTTCTGGAAGTAAGCCTATCTTCTGGTCAGCAAAAGAACCTATCTCGTAGATTTCATCAACTATCTTTTGAACCTGCTCTTTCGGAGCTCCTTCCTCTCTTAACCTTCTAGCTTCTTGCCTTAGAGCTTTTATCTTGTCGTTAGCACCAGAGAAGTTTACCCATGAGTTCTGCCCCCTAGTCTCAGTAGTCATGGCTCTTCTTGCTAGTGGAGAAAACATTCTTGCGTGTAAATTCCAAGCATTTTCCTCCCCAATAGCTCCAAACCCGTTACCTAACTCTGCGTGACCGTAAAAGTCATGTATAGCTCTGAATAAGTCATTCACAAGCATTGGCACTCCATTTACATCTGTAAATTCAGTTCTTGCTAATAATGGGTTCTCTGCTCTCTGCTCCTCAGTTATGGCATTATCTCCAAAACCACTTTCTGTTGAGAATATCTTGATTTTCTTATTTTTTCTAAGGTCATCAATCATTTCTTGAGCGTTAGCATAAGGCTCTTCGTTGTTTATCTCAACAACATATCCTGCATCAACAAAGTCTTTATACTGCTCAATGGTTTCCTTAGCTAATGCTTCGTAAGCCTTTCTAACCTCAGGGTTATTAGGGTCGTTCTTCATCGCTTCAAAGGCATCACTGAGTCTCTTAGCTCTCTCTACATCGAGCTCTCTTGTTCCTTGGAACTCTTTCCTCGGTTTACCGAAAACTCTTTCGTAATATCTATCAGCAATTTCCTTAACTGCCTTGAGGGGCTCATTAAAGAGTCTGTTTCCTGCTTTTGGTTTTGTTTTTGTTTCATTTGCTTGATTTTTAGCTAATTCGTATGCTTGATTGTAGTCTTCTATTCTAGTACCATCTCCTGCCTCGTACTGACCGTTAGGGTCGTATACAAAGAATACGTTGTCTGGTCTACTTTTTAGGTTAGTTCCCTCCCATCCTTCAGGAGCTATCTCTGGGTTGAATGTCATACGAGCAACAGGTCTAAAACCATTTTCAATATATATCTGCTCCAACGTAGTTCCTTCTCCAGTTTCTTGGTTTATGCCAAAGGCTTCGAAGAACTTACCTCCTGCTTTTATTCTTGCTTCCTGTAGTACTTTTGCTGCACCTCTTCTTCCAGATTTTGGCTGCTTGAATAAACCGCCCATGTATCCGTCTTTGGTAACATACCCCCCTGATTTTCCATCAGAAGTCATGAACAGCTTACCTCCGTCAGCCTTTATTTTCCTAACACCCTCTACGGTTAGTGGTGTATCCTGAAGTGCATCATCACTCCTTTGAGCCTTAGCCTCAGCTTGTGAAGCAACGAACTCCTCTATTCTGTCGTCTCCAATCTCAACTACCTCTTCAGTGGTATAAGCCTCAGATTTTTTCTTACCTTCAGGTATAGCGGTTTCAGAGGATGTAGCCTTTTCTACTTGTTCTTCTTCTCTGTCTTTTTTTGTTTCTTGCTTGGGTTTACTTTCTTTTGTTGTTAGAAGAGTTTCTACCGCTTGTACCAACTCAGAATTAGTTCCAT
>Ga0208643_1002043_pt1 | contig 10374 bp, 10 predicted proteins | sample VirMetDEL_Nov_12_FD_184516 | JGI IMG/M metagenome (GOLD analysis project Ga0208643, IMG submission 184516) | Aqueous microbial communities from the Delaware River and Bay under freshwater to marine salinity gradient to study organic matter... | ecosystem: Environmental > Aquatic > Marine >... | reverse complement strand
ATCAACTGTGAGACACGCGATGTGACAGGTCAGATGACCGACTGCATCGTTGCGGATGCAAACGCCGATAGAATGTTAATTGATGGCTGGGTACATCGTGGTGCGGCTGCTGCTGGTGGTGCTTCTGCGCTACAGTTAGTTGGCGGTGACGACACGATGATCCGTAACTTCTGGATAGATGGTAACTTTGATACAGCCGCTATCGAGAACGTAACAACAGCTGCTGTTAACCTCACCATCAACGGTGGAGCTAACGGTTCATATATCAGAACTCGCAATGCTGCAGACGTAGCCCTCACTGCTGTTGCAACTACAACGGGCAATGTTGGACCAAACATCTATGCAAGACTACAAGACGATGCCGCGAATATCACGGAAGCATTTGTTGGAGCAGACATGCAGTTCTTCCAGCCAATTGCTATCGCGAATGCTGATGGTCAGGTCGGTATGAATACCAATATTGCTGCTTCAACTGACGCTTAAAAAGGAGACTGAATATGCCGGGTGGAAAAGGAACTTATGGGAGAATGAAGGGGCGACCTCCAGCAATGACCCCTGAACAAAAAAAGAAGATGATGGCTATGATGAAAAAGAAAAAGAAAATGAAAAGGGCTTAATTCATGGCAGATCTAGTCGCCTCAACAACTATCCAAGATGGTCAGAGGCTGGCTGTTATGCGTTTCACTAATGTGTCCGATGGGTCTGGGGAGTCTGCCGTTGTAAAGGTAGACGCTTCAGCCCTAGAGGCAATGGCGAGCGGTAGCAAATCCACCAATATAAAAATTATGAAGTGTTGGTGGACCATTAGTGGGATGGATGTTGACCTACTTTGGGATGCCAGTACCAATGTCCACGCAATTAGCCTAACGTCTGATGGAGCAGGGTTTCTAGACTTCTCCGCTTTCGGTGGGCTTCCTAACACGGCGGGTTCAGGTAAAACGGGTGACATTCTAATTACAACCCGTGGTCATACAAACTTGGATACCTATACGATAATCCTCGAACTTCAGAAGGGTTAACGCTATGGCGGTTTCGGGCACGACTACCTTTAATATGTCGGTAGACGAAATCATTATAGAAGCGTATGAGCGTTGCGCAGTTTCCAGTCCAACTGGTCATCAACTCCGCAGCGCCCGTCGCTCCTTGAACCTGCTGTTGCAGGATCTTGGAAACAGGGATGTGCATCTGTTTAAACAAGCTCAACAGACGCTGTCTACTGTAGCATCCCAGACATCCTATACTCTGGATGGTGATGTCCTAGATGTTTACGATGTCTATGTTTTATCAGATGGAACAACAGGCTCTGAAATATCTGTTGCGCGGTATACGCAGGCAGAATACGCAGCGATGCCTAATAAGACTAACGAGACCAGACCCAGTCATTTTTACCTAGACAGGGAGCGAGATGCCCCGAAGCTGTTTTTGTATCCAACGCCTGAGAAGGTGTACACAATCAACTATTTTGAGTATACTCGCATACAAGACGTGGGCGATTACACAAACACACTTGACGTTCCTGTTAAGTTTTTACCCGCTGTCATTACGGGACTTGCATTCATGCTGTCGGAGAAGTTACCGACGCTGGATACTGCTCGCACAACGCTGTTTAAACGGCGCTACGACGAGGATGTTCTTCGAGCAATACAAGAAGACGAAGAACGCACGTCACTGTTTTTGACACCAAACATAGCGGGTACAGGTTTTGCGGCACGGATCGGGTAAACATAGTTTTGGTTATTGTGACATCACAGGGGAGCGGGTTCCGTATCGTAAACTCAAAACCCAGTGGAATGGCTTGCGCGTAAGTCCACGCGCCTACGAAGCAAAACATCCACAGCTAACACCGAAAAGATTTATTAAAGAAAATCTTTCGCTGAAAAATCCACGACCGACCGATGGCTTTAGTGTGGGTACTGTCACCAGTTTGTCAGTCCAGTTTCCGTCAACATCAGGGCAGGGAAGTGATCCAGTCTAATGGCGACATTCTTAACATTAAAAACAGACATACAGGACTGGCTCGATAATAATACGACAGAGCTTGCAGGTCAGTTGGATCAGATTATCCAGAATGCTGAAGATCAAATAGCTGACGACGTAACAGAAGATGCTTTCTTTTCATCTGCGTCTGGTGAAATGACGATAGGTGACAACACAATTATCAAACCCACAGGTGAGCGTGGTATTCGATATTTCCAGATCACAAGTGGTTCGACAGTTGTTCAGCTGGAGCGCAGGGAAGTTACTTTCTTAAAAGAGTTTTATCCAAGCACCAGTACTACAGGCACACCAAAATATTTTGGCGAGCTAAACGCAACAGAATTTTTAGTAGCACCAAGTCCATCTGCGGCACACGTCTATGAGATTGGTTTTACCCAGAGACTGTCGCGTCTGTCTGCATCCAATACCACTAATTTCTTAACCGATAACGCATATCAACTTTTATTATATTGTTGTCTTAGCCATGCATCTGCTTACGTCAAATTTCCAGAAGCAGCTGCTATGTATGCACAGTTTTATGAGCGTGCGCTGGCTGGCGTAAACAAACGCTATGCGAGACAGCAAGTCACTAATGACAATGTCCCGGCGGTGTAACATATGGCAGATACAGCAACCACAGCACTAAGATTTAGAGACCAAGAATCAGGCGGCAACGACGGCACTTGGGGAACTTTAACTGACGTTAACTTTGCGTTGGTAGAAGAAGCTATATCAGGTGTTTTGACAAAAGACATATCAGGATCAGGAACAACGACGCTGACAACAACAAACTTTGTCAGTGATGAAGCGCGTCATATGACCCTGAAGTTAACGGGCACACTGACAGGTATTAGTTATGTTGTGTTACCGAATGTAGAGAAACTTTATTTCATACACAATGCGACAGGCGGTGAGTTCGCTGTCTACGTCAAGACCAGTTCCGGGGATAGCGTTGAGATCCCGGTTGGCAAAGACATTATATATGTCGATGGCAGTAACGTCATAACAACATTGCTTGGTGCTTCACTGGCTAATATTGTCAGCGCCGTCAACACAGGAACTCTGGCAACTCTGGCGGCAAATATTGCGGCAATTAACGGGGTTTATGCAAATGCGACAAACATCACAACCGTAAGTGGCATAAACGGAAACGTCACATCCGTGGCAAATAATTCCAGTAATATTAGCGCCGTGGCAAATAATAAAACAAACATTGATGCCCTCAACACGGACCCGTTGAAAAGCAACATAAATACAGTAGCGGGACTGTCATCTGAAGTAGGTGTGTTGAATGGAATAAGTAGCGCAATATCTACCGTAAGCGGTATACAGGCTAATGTGTCAACCGTGGCGGGAATATCGAGTGCCGTATCCACCACGGCAACCAACGCTTCAGCGGTCACAGCATTTAGTCTAGTGTACCACGGTGCGGCAAGTTCGGATCCGTCATCTAGGTCTGATTCTTCGGATTTGGTTCAAGGAGATTTATATTTTAACAGCTCAAGTAATGTTCTAAAAATCTATTCGGGTTCAGCATGGCAGGCGGCAGCTTTAGACAGCAGTGGCTTTGCTACATCTGATTTGCAATTAAGCAACAGCACCCAGCATAACATCCTAGTGGCTGACGGAACAAACTTTGAGTCAGTGTCTGTCGGATCACTTTCCGCAATATCTACAGTTGCGTCTGATGATCTTTTTCTAGCAATAGACACTTCTGGCGGTGGACTGAAAAAAATTACAAGATCAACTTTAGTTGCTGGTCTTGCAACTTCGTCAGCTATAACCGAAATATCTCAGGATGATTCTCCGCAGTTAGGTGGTAACTTAGATACAAACAGCCACAACATACTAATTGATGATGCACATTTTATTGGTGATGAAAACGGTAATGAACAGATTATATTTCAGACAACTTCTTCAGCGGTCAATCAGTTTGATATTACCAATGCTGCTACAGGTAACTCACCTGAAATATCTGCAACGGGTGGTGATACAAACATAGGCTTGAAGTTGACCCCGAAAGGCAGTGGTCAGGTTGTTCTCGATGGCAACGTAGGCATAGAAAGCGGCTTGATAGATTTAAAGAATGGCGGTTCTGTATCTGCCGTCAGATTTTACTGTGAAAGTTCAAACGCTCATTATGCCGCCGTGGTCGCTCCAGCCCATAGTGACTTCTCAGGAAATGTCACACTTACCCTGCCAGTGACAAGTTCCACACTGGTTGGTGACAGCGCTACGCAGACACTGTCAAACAAAACACTGACAGCACCAAAGTTTGCCGACGCAGGTTTTATAGCTGATGCAAATGGCAACGAGATGGTTGTGTTCCAAACAACCTCATCTGCCGTAAACGCTCTCGAAGTCACAAACAGTGATACGGGTAACTCTGTTGTGTTAGGCGCTTTTGGAAGCGATTCCAACGTCGATATTGACCTCACACCAAAGGGTACAGGTGAAGTAAATATCTCATCAAAAGCTGTAGCTAATAATGATGTCACGATCATCGATGACAAGAAATTATATTTTGGAACCAACCAAGATGTTTCTCTGGAATATGATGAAGACGGTACTGACTCGCTAGTTATAGCTGGCGGTGATGTAACCCTCGCTGACGATAAAAAGTTTTATTTCGGAAGCGGTCAAGATGTTTCTTTAGAATACGATGAGGATGGAACCGACTCGTTGCTTATCGCTGGTGGCGATGTAACTATTGCAGATGACAAGAAGCTGTACTTTGGAACAAACCAAGATGTGTATCTTGAGTACGACGAAGACGGCACAGACAAACTAATAATTAAAGGTAACACGACTTTTCTGGATGGGTCATACGACTTCGATATAGCCAGCCACGATGGCACAAATGGTTTGAAGTTGGGTGGTACAATTGTTTCGGCAACTGCTGCACAGTTGAACTATAATGTGGTTAGTTCACTAGGTACGACAGAAGCAAGTAAAGTGGTTACCGCTGATGCAAATGGTGTTGTTACATTTGACAATGGTAAAATTGAAGAAAGCACCGCTGTAAGTTCAAGCAGTAATGCGGCAACTATCAATCTGAGAGATGGGGATAATTTTACACATACGCTTTCAGAGAATGTTACCTATACCTTTAGCAATCCAGCCGCAAACGGCAAGGTTTCTGCGTTCACCTTAAAGGTAACACAAGATAGTAGCGCAAGAACAATCACATGGCCCAACAGTGTTGATTGGGGTGCTGGTACAGCGCCGACATTATCAACAGGTAATGCTGCGGTAGATGTCTTTGTATTCGTTACCTATGACGGTGGTACAATATATTATGGCTTCACCGCTGGTCAGGCGATGGCTTAATGAGTGCTGCTAAAAAAATAATTGCTTCGACTTCTGGCGTAGGGGGTGAAGGGCTAAACGTAGAAGACGTTTTTAACACGCACATGTATCTCGGTTCAGGTAGTAGCCAAACTAAAACTAACTATGTAGATACTCTTAATGAAGGAGGTATGGTTTGGATAAAAAATAGAAGCGCATCGGCGAACAGCGCATTGTTTGACACAGAAAGGGGTGCTGGAAAAGGTTTAGAGACAAGTACCTCCGCTCCTGAAACATCAGGTGGGTCAGGGGATTTGACCGCATTTACAAGTACTGGCTTTACTTTAGGAACAAACTACAACCAAAATGTTAATACTAGTGGTAACACATATGTATCATGGGCATTTAGAAAAGCAGAAAAATTTCTTGATATAGTTACATATACTGGCAATTCTACTGCTCGCTCCATTTCCCACAGCCTTGGAAGTGTTCCGGGGATGATCATTATTAAACAGCTTGGCGGCACAACGAACTGGGAAGTTTATCATCGAAGTTTGCCAAACGAAACCGGAGATTACCCGTATATTTTGCAATTAAACTCCAAAGCAAGTTTAATAGGAAACCAAACGTTCTTTACATCAGGAATTACAAGCACTGAATTTAAAATTGCTCATTATAATGCCGTAAATGCCAACGGAGGAACATATGTTGCATATTTATTTGCACATAATGATGATGATGGTGGGTTTGGCCCAAACGGCGATCTAGATATAATCAAATGTGGTTCGTTTACTACTGATTCGAGTGGTAGTGCCTTGAAAGGCCCAAACTTAGGGTGGGAGCCGCAATGGGTACTATTCAAAAATTCTACAAGCACTCAAAGTGGTGATTGGTACATAATGGATTCACATAGAGGGTTCTATAGTACGGGCTATGATTCTGACACTGGTAAAACTCGCGGTCTCAGAGCAGATAATGCTGGAGCAGAATTTAACTTTACTAACAATACCCTTAACTTGACTTCTACCGGATTTACAATGCCAAGTGATGCTTTTTCTCCGGGGCAAACATTTATCTATATGGCAATTCGCCGTGGCCCCACAAAAGAAGCGGAATCTGGCCCTGAAGTTTTTGGTATAAACGCAGGTGGATCTACAAATTACTTTAGTTCTGATGGTATTACTTATGCTCTTAAAAGCCCAGATGATATGGTAATTGTGAAAAGACGAGATTCTACTACTCCAGCAGACCAACAGTGGGCGGTTACTGATAGAATACGAGGTATTGAACCTTGGACAAGTTGGACAACCTCTTCTACTACAACTACGCCAACACTTTTTACACATAGTACTAATGGTGAAAGTGTATCTGGCAGTAGAGCAGGGAAATATCCGGGGACAACAGGTAACGGTGGTGGAAATGCTGCTTCAACAAACATAGTGGCTACAGGGTTAGCTCCCGGTATCAGCTACTGGTGGAGAAGATCTCCGAAATTTTTTGATATAGTGGGTTATGTGGGTGATGGTGCAACTGATCAAACAATTACCCATAATTTACAAGCAATCCCAAAAATGATCTGGGGCAAACGAAGAGATGGTTTGTCATCAGGTACAGGTTCAAGTTGGGTCGTATATTATGGTAGTGGATTGTACAACCTATTTTTAAATTCGAATACAAATTTTACTGGATTAACGGCTATACACAAAGTCGGAGCTTCTGGTTACGAGATAGATTCTACAACTCAGTTTGCTGTTAGTGTGCAATCGGGGGGTAATTCTTCACATTCTCTTAACACATCAGGCAATGAGTATATTTTGTACATATTTGGTGAGCAAACAGGCATTTCAAAAATTGGTACATATGAAGGAACAGGAAGCGATTTAACCATAAATTGCGGTTTTGCAGCTAGGTGGGTAATGATTAAAGATGCAACGGCAGGAGTTTCAGGTAACTGGTTCGTTTATGATACCACTAGAGGAATTAATGCAGGATCTGATCCGTTTATTCGATTTGATATTACCGATGCAGAAGCATCAGCAGATTACATTGATCCTCATAGTTCTGGTTTTACCGTTGTTGGTGGACAAACGCATAATGTTGATGATCACAATTACTTTTTTTACGCTATCGCATAAGGAGTTAACATGGAGTATAGGGTAAAAAGCTCTGGTGATTTAAAAACTCAAAGTGAGTTAAAATCAGAAAATTCCAACACAAGTTTTCCGAAGGTTTGGAATGACAGTGTTCTTGAGTTACTTGGTGTAGATCCAGTTTTATATGGGCCACAACCAGAGGCAGGTAAATATGAACGTGTTGAACGAAATGGTGTTGTACAAGATTCTAAGGGTAACTGGATTGAAGCATGGCATGTTGTAGATATGTTTTCCGATGCGAAAGACGAAGACGGAAATGTAGTCGAAACTAAAGAAGAGCAGGAAAAAACATATCAAGCGAAATTAGATGCAACAGAAGCAGATGGAGCTAGAACCAGAAGAAATGAGCTACTAGCTGAAACAGATTTTTATGCTTTAGATGATTCACCTGCGATGTCCGATGAAATGAAAACATACAGACAGGCACTTAGAGACTTACCTTCTCACAGTGACTGGCCTTATGTATCATTCCCAGATAGGCCTTAAATTCAATGGCTAAAACTACTAGCGCGGCTTATCCGCAAACACACGATTACTCAACAGCAGTTGCGACAGCGGCAACAACCAGTTTAAACGACGACACGCCAACCAATCAGGTGACGCTACTGACGGCGAGTTCTGAAGGCGACCGTGTTACAAAAATATGGGCTGTGCCCCGTGCAACTTGTACCGCAGGTGTGTTATACTTGTGGATATCAACAGACAGTGGAAGCACTAAACGACTAGCGTTAACAAAGTCGATAGCTGCCAACACTGTATCTGCTACGTCTGCACCTAAGTGCATTGAGTTCTGCTGGAACGATGATCCAGCGAGACCCATCTCCGAGGCAGAGCCATTGGAGTTAAAAGCAGGTGCAATTCTTTACGCTGGCTACAGTCAGGCGCTCTCTTCAGGAATGGTGTTTCATGCAATTCATATTGAGTACTGATATTGGCAGAAAAGAAAAAAGCAAAGTCTAAGGTTAATCAGGCAGGTAACTATACCAAGCCGACTATGCGTAAGCGTTTGTTCAATAAGATTAAGGCAGGGACAAAAGGCGGTAAAGCTGGGCAGTGGTCAGCGAGAAAAGCGCAGATGCTTGCGAAGCAATATAAAGCTGCAGGCGGTGGATATAAGTAATGGCCCCTACGAAAAAGACTAAGAAGAGTTTAAAGAAACCTCAAGAATCTCTGGTCAACTGGGGAAAACAAGACTGGGGCACAAAATCTGGCAAGAAGTCAGCCGACACTGGTGAGCGTTACCTACCTAAAGCCGCAAGAAAAAATTTAACAGCAGCTGAATATGCAAGAACCACCAAGAAGAAGCGCGAAGACACCGCAAAAGGAAAACAGCATTCCAAGCAACCTAAAAAAATAGCCAGTAAAACTAGGAAATACAGATCAAAGGCGTAGGCTATGTTAAGACGTGTACCATTACAGCCCGGTGTCAATAAAGACGACACGGCTTATTCACAGGAAACGGCAGCATTTGTTGATGCAGACCATGTGCGGTTTCGTCGGGGGCGTGCGCAAAAAATTGGTGGGTTTAGTGCTGTAAGTTTCGATGCGTTAGATGGTACACCGAGAGGCATGTTTGCATGGCGCGACAACGCCACGGTAAAGTATCTCGCTATACATACAAATCTAAGACACTACGTCTGGGCTGGTGGTGCGGCATATAATATAACACCCATCAGATCTTCGGGTACACTGGGAGCCAATCCGTTTGTAACAGTCAGTGGTTCAGCAGCTGTTACCGTTACACACACAAGTCACGGCTTAATTGCTAACGATTTTGTGACGTTCAGCAATGGTGATGCAGTAGGTGGTTTAGATCTTGATACTACATTTCAAGTTACAAGTGTCACGAATGACAACACCTATATTATTACGGCATCAAGCAATGCATCGAGCAGTGCAACAGGCGGCGGCAGTTCAGTCGGTTTTTCATATGAAGCCACCACAGGTCGAAGCGCTGGTGTTCCGGGTCTTGGCTGGGGTACATCGACATGGAATGCGAGTACGTGGTCATCGGCAAGATCTGCAACAGGTTTGTTGTTGCGTACAGTAAGTTCAGCGCAGTTTGGTGAAGATCTGCTATTCAATCCACGGTTCGAAGGTTTATGGAAATGGCCCCTAGATGTAACCGCGAGAGCAACACAGATCTATCAAAACGCAAATAGCGAGGTGATCGCACCAAGCGAAATAGGTTCTATGTTCGTATCACCAGAACGGCATGTGTTCTTGCTAGGCACAAACATGGATGCCGCAGGTGTCACAGGTACATTCAATCCAATGCGGGTTATGTTTTCCGATCAAGAAGATGACTCAACATATATTACAACGGCAACGAATTTAGCTGGTGATGTTGTGTTGTCAGAAGGCAATCAGCTGGTAGCGGGAACGTCAACACGTTTGGTGAACCTGCTCTTCACAGACACAGCGTTATATACAGCAAGACATATCGGTGACATTGACTTTGTCTATGACATACAGCTTGCGGGTTCCGCATGTGGATTAATCAGCCCGAACGGTTTTGCTGTTGTGGATGGTAAATGTTTTTGGATGTCTAACACAAAACAGTTTTTTGTTTATGCAGGTGGTCAACCGCAGGTTATCCAATGCACCGTGCAAGATCATGTGTTTGACAACCTTTCAGCGGCACAACGCGAAAAGGTATATGCATCACATAATTCTGAGTTCAACGAAATATGGTGGTTATATCCGCATGATTCCGATGAGTGTGATCGTTACGTTATATATAACTATATAGAAAACACTTGGTCGATTGGTACGTTTGACCGCACCGCAATGATTGACCGTGGTGTATTTGACGTGCCTCAGATGGTGGATTCAAGCGGGATAATCTATGCGCATGAAGACTCCGCTAATGCAAACGGTTCTGCATTCGCAGCGCATATCGAGACAGCGCCTATGGATCTAGAAGACGGTGAGCGCGTTATGGAACTGCGCAGGA
>Ga0208643_1002038_pt1 | contig 10400 bp, 10 predicted proteins | sample VirMetDEL_Nov_12_FD_184516 | JGI IMG/M metagenome (GOLD analysis project Ga0208643, IMG submission 184516) | Aqueous microbial communities from the Delaware River and Bay under freshwater to marine salinity gradient to study organic matter... | ecosystem: Environmental > Aquatic > Marine >... | reverse complement strand
ATAAAGGCTCTGATGCAGGTGCTTTAGATAAGTCCTCGATTTGAGCAGACATTTCTAATTTCTCTTTTTCGTAGCTGTTAGAAACTTCGATGAACATTGCTTTGATGTCAGCGATAGCATTTTCAAATTCTTCTCTTGAAACATACTTCTCTTCGTCAAGCTCTTCTTCTTCGACTTCTTCTACTACTTCTTCTTCTACAATTTCTTCTGCTACCTCATCTTCTTCAGCTAAGACAACCTCTTCTTCTGTTACTTCAGTTGATGCTGCCTCGACAACTTCTTCTTCTTTAACTTCTGTTTCAGTAACTTCTTCAGATAGTTCAACCACCTCTTCTTTTACTTCTTCAGGTTTACCGATAGAGGATAGCTTTTGCATAATGTCAGAAAGGACAGATGTTGCTTTTTTGCTTTCCATAAGTAATAATTATTATTAGATTTATAAATAAGTAATATTGATTTTCTTTAGTGTTAGATTTTCATCTATATCTTTCCGATACCTTGCGCTCCGACAGATCCATCACAACACTTTCTTGAGTAGGTTTTGCCATTTTTACATAGGCATCCTTCTCTTCCGCTTCTTGGAGAAGCATCGCTTGGTATAAAGTTCTTGTCTTTTCTATTCTTGTTCTGATTCATAGTTAGGATTTTAGTTCGTTCAACTTATTTGCAATAATAGTTTCTAATTTAGACAATACAAATTGTGCCTCCTCTTCGGTTAAGTCTGACATATTCTCTTCTCGTGAGATTCTTGTTTTTGCCCAGCTTAAAGCTGACTTACCACCCCAAGCATCGTACATAAGTTTACCGCAACCATCCTCGTAGGACTTACTTGAATCCAAATCAGGTGCGTGTCTGCTTAGGTAGGAATACATACGTTTTATAGTCGACATACTAATTGCTTCTCCATTCGCTAATTGATTGGCACGTTGTTTACCAACTCCTGTTCCACAAGAACCCCAACCATTCTCTTCTGCCCATTTTAAGGCTCTCTTAGCGTTGTTCTTTACGCTGTCAGGGTAATCGCTAAAGCTTTTCAATTCAACCTCCTCAGAAACGCTTAAACTGATTGCCTCAGAGAAGTAGCCTTCGATACTAAACCCTTTTACCGCACCTGTTTTTACGTAGTCTTGCCAAACATCTTCGTTGTTTACCTTCATAGATACCATCCACGTTCCAACAGGCATATTTAAGCCGTATTTACGTGATTTGTCGTGGACTTCATCTTCTACTATCCAGGATTCAACTACTGACAACCCACTTAGCTCTGCTTGATGCTCTAAGGTAGATTTGTTTTGGTTTCCTTCGATTAAGAATAATTCAGAAGCCTTTTTGACTGTCGCCTCTGAGAAATAGATATAATATCCTTCTTCTTCCTCGCTATCCTGGCGATAGATGTTCTTATTAGGAATCAAAGCAGCACCCATAAGGATTCTCTTGTCTGTATCTACGTCAGCAAGTTGCACCTTGTCTTGTTTGGACAATGCTATGAAATCTTCCTGTATCGCAGGTTTGTCTACTATCGAAATAGCTTCTATACCTGAAAACTCCTGATCTTCGTCAATGATTAATTCAATTACTCTCATATTATTTTATTTTAAATTATAAACTTGCTGATTCTATTATGTTTCTATCTAATTCTTGTGCAGTAGATACATCTGAAGCTACTACGTATGTTCTTACAGGTTTTCTTCCTTGTGCTGATATAGCATCTGATAATTGATTTACGTTACTACTACCTACTATATTAAAAGAAGGTGCTTGAGGTGCTGCACCTCCTCCTGCACCTCCTGTTCCTCCTCCACCAATAGCAGGTGTCGATACCGCAGTTGGAACAAACTTCTGTTTAGCAATCATTGCTACTTGGGCTAAACCAAAAGTTAAAGTTGGTATTGCAGCAGCTAATCTTGTGAAGAATCCCCCTTTTGTATCTGACATAACTCCTGCTACCGAATTGTAAGTACTTATAAGAGCGCCTGAAATAGCTAATGCTTTATCTATTTTGAATTGCTTTTCTGCTAATTTATTTTTCTTTTTAGCCAAAACTATATCGTTCTCGGCTATTTTAGCTTGTATCCTCTTTCTCTCATCGGCAGATAAATTTTCGTTATTAAGCCTCTCTTTGAGTTGGTTATTCAGTTTTACTGTCTTAGCCTCTTCAGCTTGTATCTCTGCATCAATAAATCCTTTTGCTAATCCACCTATTTTCTGCGTAGCTTCTTGTGCATCTTGTAATAGTAGACCATAATATTCAGCATCTTCAAGTTTCTTCTGTAAAGCAGTTCGGTTATCTTTTACATCTTTTGCTCGGATTATTGTTGATTGGTTAGCGCTTTGTAAAGCCAATTCACCTTGTCTTTTAATGTATGCTATGGCTCTTTTAAGGCTTCCCTTAATACCTTTAGCTTCAATACCATCAACTTTCTTCCTTCTTTTATCGTCATCATCTACATCCTTATTCTTTATTATTGCAAAATCTACTAATGACTGTATAGTTTCCCTTCTTTTCTTTATTTTCGCATCAGCACCATTTATACTCTGTACCGTTTTCATTAAAGCCCTATCTTCTAAGCTAAGGTTTTGCTCTAAAAATTTAGTTTTTGCTCTTCCGCTTCGTGTTTCAGCTTCTTCTTGAACCTCAAACAATCTCGCTAACTTTTCTCTTGCTTCTGCCTCGTCTTTAAAACCTGCATCACGTACGGCTTTTCGCTTTTTTTGCATCTGATTAAGAATCTTTACAGATTCTTTTTCTATTAGAGTTTTAGCGGCATTGCTTGTAGCTACATCTAATATAGTTTTTCTGTAAGCTTCGTTTGCTTTTGCTGCTTTGTCAGTGCCATTTTTTACATCCTCTAATGAAATACCTGCATCATCTAAACTCTTTATATAGTCAGGAAACTCCTTTTTAAGTTTCTTTACAGATTCATTATATTGCTCTTGACTTGTTTCTGAGTTTTGTATTTTTGATATATACGTTTCAAAATTACCTGATAATTCTGATACTGAATCCCCTACATTTTCCAATGCATCATTGAAAGCAGATAAAGAATCTTTATTCTCTTTATACATCTTCTCTAACTTAGGAAGGAAGGATATGAGTAATTGAACACCTATCAACACACCTTGCATACCAAAGAAACTTTTTCCAAGTTCTTTCATAGAGGCAACAAAACCTCCTTGAGTTTGAATGTGCTGACCCATTAAAGTACTTAATTGACCGATGTTATTCGCCATACCCTGCATCCCATACTGAAAATCAGATGCGGCTCTACCTGCTTCAACAAGGATTGCATTATTAAGACCTGTTTGGGTTTTACCTTTCTTTGTAGCAGAAGTTAATTTGATAGTTTCCAAAGCAAGTGCTTTAGCCTCTCCTCTTGCAATATTAGTTTTTACACTTCTTAAAGCCTCTGCTTTACCTGCTTCACTTGCCCAGTACGTTTCGTCTTTCTCAGCGGCAACTAACTTCTTTGTTGCATTAGTGGCTTGGTCTATTGAAGATGTGGTGTCTTTCAGACCTGCTTGTACCCCTTTATCCTTTAACTCAACACTAATTATTATCTTCTCACTTTGTGCCATATCCTAATCTTTTACCTTGTTTGAATGATTCCTTGATACTGTCCTTTAATTCGTATTTGCCTTTTGCGATTTCTATGGTTTCTGTTCCACCATAAAAGTCATCTGAGTTTAGTAGTTCTATTATATCTTTTATCATTATACTTCGTTTAGTAGTTCCATATCACTTTCTCCTGTTTGTAGATTGGTTGTAATGGAGTTAATTTTATACTTCTTTCCTGATATTATAAAAGTATCTGCTAAGGTGTATTTAGACAATATCCTTATTGGTAAAAATGCCTTTACCTTAGTCAATCTTCTCTTTTCATTAAAAACATCCTGGATGTACTCTTTGTAATTTTCCTCAAATAGACTATTTAGATTCACAGTTGCAGTCCACTCGTTTAGTTCGGCATAGAAGTTTATAGTATTCTCATTCGTGTTAGTTGTAAAATCAACTTGATTAGACGGCATAAAAATAGACGATGTTATTTGTGTGTGAGTTGTTGTTGTATCTCTAAAAGATATTCCCGCACCACTCAAGGTTGGATTTTGTAGTGTAGTGTAATGCAACAAAGGAGAACCTATGTAGGGTTCTTGATTGTCATCCGCCATAAATCCGTACATAATTGGATGCGTGAGTAATGTGTTTTCGTCTGTTAATCTTTCGTAAACCATCTTTTCAAATGGCAACTCAACTTTGTATTCGTTACCTACCCAATTATCGGGATTCTCCCCTTTGTATTCTAATGTTGCAAACTCTCTATTGTTTAACTGACTAAACTTTGCAGCTAATAATGTTTTGCCTTCTTTGAATTTAAAGTTTATTTGTTTGTAAGGTAGTGCAATGTTTACTTGGCTTGTATTTACATCTACAAATTCTGTAACATCGTAAGATGAAGCACCCGAATAAAAGTCATCTAATTTTTGAACCTTTATAGTTCCATCAGTTTCAACGTATGCAGTCAAATTAAACACTTTCCAAATACCCGTAAGAAAATCCAATACTTTCATTTTAGGCAGTTGCTGAGTAGGTAACCAAGCAAATGATTCTTCAATTACATTTGATACTGTATTACTACGAGGAACACAGTTTGCGCCACAATCGCCTATGTTGTCGTATCCACTTCCTGTCCAATAAAATATACTTCCATCTATTTCAATATTTCCAACACCAAAAGACAATGTTTGTGCGGCTTCTAATTTAACAGTATAAGAGCCAACTCTTGTTACTCCTACGTCTTCATAAAAAACACTCGAACCTGTAACTCCCTCAAATGAATTAAGCAACACTGTATTTGTTGTGCCTGTTGCAGTAAAATACAAATACCCGTTGTAGGGTATGTTGTTATCATCGGGGTCAATGTCTATGCTATAATTATAAGAAACTTGGTTAGTACCCCCTCCAACTTCATAATCTCCAAAAGTAGTAAATCCGTCGGATGTTGGATTTATTCCGTAGAAATTTCCGTCTCTGTTTCCACTCGCAATAGAACCCGTCGTAAATATGTTTGAGATGTATTTGGAATACAAACGAACCCCCGTAGAATAGTCCGCCTCTGCCTCTCCTTTCTTTCTGTGCATTAACATCATTAAACTTGAATATTCTTCTGTTGAATAGTCGAAAAAATCGTCCGAAAATGTAATGCTATATTTTACCTCTATGGCTTTCACAATAACGTAGACCGCAATACTATACTTTAAGTCCTTCCAATATACCCCGTGTTCGTGTACTTGACCACCCCCTGCGTGATACCATAAATTTCCATCGACTTCTGTATTTGCAGAACTTCGATAGTACAATCTGTTTATGCAAGATATTAAAGGTGTTTTTATTGCGTTTGGATATGTTACTGAATCAATAGTAAAACTTGTATTCCCTCCTTTTAAATTGTCTTTTACGTTTGCACTTGAATATTCCTTTTCAAATTTATCCAACCAAGTTAAATCCGATAGTAAATCTTCGCCAATAAGGTCTTTTAAGTCCACTAAATCTCCAAAGAATGTAACACGATAAGCGTTCGGCTTGTTGTCTTTTAAATCAACTCCTTCAAGTTTTATTTTTCCTTTCTTAAAGTCTACTCCGTTAAGTTTTATTAGTCCAACTGTTTTTACTCTTGCATCAAACCCTCCTGTAATGTCAAAGTTGTAGTAGTGCTTAAATAGTTTATTAGTGTCTTTTGTCGCAGGGATTGTGAATGTTTTGGTAAAGTCCGTGAATACCTTAGCAACATCCTTTATATTTTGAATAGATTGTGTTAAAGATATAGTTTCATCATTAAACAATTCTACTCTCTGGTAAACCGAACTTTGATCTTTTATGAATAACTGTACTTGCTGCATCTATCGAATGTTATTTATTTTGTTATTGGCAAACTCTACATCAATAGTGTAATTGATTAGCTTGTCATTCACGCTTGTCTTGTAGTTCAAGCTACTTGACATTACACTAATCGGCAACGTATCTCCGTCATACTCTATCCAAACTTCTTCAGATAAGGTTAGTTGCCTAAATACCTCGTTGTATGATTCAGGATAGAATCCTGTGTTTAGTTGCAACCTTTCCATCCCAGTCTTGTTAAATACTGTTTTTTGCCTTGAGTTTATAGAATAAGTGCCATCAGTAACTATATTTGCTTTGTATGATTCTTGTTGTGTATTAAGTGATAGGTTTGACCTCTTAAAGAACCATAAGTCTTGCAGTACACCGAATTTATTTACGAATGTAACTTTATAAGGATCATACTTGCATTCTTCGACTTCTTCTATCTTTATAACCTCAATCACACCTCCTTTGTCTATGTATATACTATCTGCATCAAACTCTTGATAAACATCACTTGCGATGTTCTTAACGCAGTTAAAAGCCTCGAGTGTCGTTCCTGTGATAGCATCTACTCTTTTCTTGAATACATCAGCATCTAAAGATGAGTTTTGTACATATTGAACTTGGTCGGCACTATTTGTAGAATAAACCAAGTCTTTGGTAAATATAATTTCTCCATCTTTAAGATAGCTTACTGTTGTATCTTCAGTAACGTGAATTGGGATGTTTATATTAGCAAAATCGTTAGTAAATATAGTGGTATTGGATTGAAGTGCCGATTGTAAGTTTTGTGGGTTTGAGCCATCCTCGAAATACCCATAGCCATCAAATATGGCAAAGTTTTGTTGAGCGGTTGTATTGACACTTCCGCTTACATACGTTCTAACAATGTTGTAATTAAACCACTTAGAAGAATTTGTGTAATCTCCATCAAAAGTGTTTTCAATGTAATCTCTTACTAATTCAGATACTTCAAAAGTAACAGAGCCGTTTATAGCAGTAGAGTTTATCGAGTATTGTGGTGTGCTTGAATAGTTTGTAGTAGAATTTCCTGTGTACACTCTTACGTTCAAAATAGCACTTGCTAATGCATTACCACCATTTGTTGAATTATCATATATAAAATACGGACTTCTTACGTTTATTTTACTCATTACTTCTTTTTTATTAATTCAAATTTACCATTCACTTCTTTGTAGCCTATGTTTGTCAAGAACTGTTCTACGCTATCTGCTATATCGTGTACTATTGCTACTCCCATTCCGTCAAGATGCTTCATACTATCTTGTACTGCCTGTGTTAAGAATGGAACAGGTGCTATTCCGTGAATCTTTTGTGATTCTTGTATTCTTTTTGCTGCTGCGTTTATAGATTGCTCTGTTCTCTTTAGTATCTTGCCTTTCTTGTTTGTAAGACGAACTGGCTTTGCTTTTATCCAACTAATCAACTTAGCTCTCGAAGGAGCTTTGCTTTTAGGTGTGCCTTTATTTATGTCTAAGGCATAATCATTACCTTCTATTCCATAAGCCAACAACGCATTCTCTATGTTTGTTTTCTGTACTTGTATAGATTCTCTAAGGCTACCTGATGATTCCAATGGGGAATTGTAAGTTCTACCCGATGGATAAGTCCTTGTTCTATTTCTGCCTATCTCAATCTTGGTTAATGTTTCCAATCTCTCCATATAAGCCTTTAGAAAAGCCTCTGTGTTCTTTAATTTTATGTCAGTTAGACCTTGTGCCATATCTTATAGACAACCCTCTCCGTTAGCGTTAATATCCATTATTGAATTGTTAGGCACTTCCAATGTAATGTCCATTTCCCAACCTGATAACAAGTTCTCGAATCTTTCTTCTACAAGCGATGCAGTAAGATCTCCATCTACAATAAAGTCTGCCTGAAATAAACCTCCACGACGTAGCGACGATTGTAATCCATTTAAAACCATCAACTGAGTGTTCAGTACGTCTTGCTTATTGTTGCTGCCGTAAAAAGGCTCTACTTGCTCCTTAGCGTTCTCTTTTGTTTCCTCTACGATGTCAAGTGCCATAACATTAACTGTAAATGTCATTATGTGTTCTGAGAAAGATACATCTCGTACTGTCAGGTGCGAAAGTGGGAATATTGTCTGCTTGTTTAAATCAACTTCCAAAAGGTCGCCAAATGTAACTGTATTTACAGAATTATTGCCTTCTAAATAGGTCTTGATTGAATTGATTACGTCGTAGAAACTTGTCATTACTTAAAATTATTTTTTATTAGTTTTGCCTCTAATTCGTTCTTCTCTTTCTCGAACGATAGGAATATCATTGCTTGGTGTGCAGGAATATTAGTTGCTTTGTCAAAATTGAGAACTTCTCCTCCTGCAAGTCTATAAACTGATTGATACCATCCCCATTTGCTTCCAAAGTTTGACGCTGCTGAGTAGTCAGTTTGCTCTTGTCCACCTTGTCCAAAGACCTCAGGATATGATTCGATAAATCTTTCCCTAAACGATAAAAAAAAACCATAGCACCAAGTGCAGCATTTAGTGGCATATACTTTAGTGCTTCGGAGTATTCTTGACTCCCACTATATTCTTCTATCTGATACTTGTCTTTGTATTTCTTTGTTACTGGGCGATACAATACTGACATCGCTTTATGCATCTGTTTCCAATCGGATATACTTGATTCTACGTCTATGTATTCTCCAATAGAAATCTTATCTAAGTTCGGCACAAACCCAAACTCGATACCATCTAATTCAAAGTGCCTGATTAAAGGGGTTTCTTCTGCGAACGCATTTCCAATAATCTCTGTTATCTTGTTGAAGTCTTGTTTGCGTATCGAGGATACTTCCTTTAGCGACACTTGACAAAATATCTCTACTAACTTTAGATTCAAGAACTCTGTTGCTTCCTGGTCTTTGTTAGTTTCCACAACACCCATATACTTTTGATATTGCCAAAGCTCAATAGATTCGAGATTAGATGGAACTGATAATTCTACTTTAACCATAAATTGAATATTTCTACTCAAGTAATAGAAAAATGATGAAGTGTACCTCGTATATCTCCAACTGTCTTTTTGTCACTTACTATAATATAATATATTATGATACATTACATATTATGATACATAGTGTAGTATATCATAATACATAGTGTTATATATCATAGTAAGTATTCTACGTGATACACTAAAATAAATATACAGTATATTGTTTAAGTATATATCGTGAGGAGTATGTATCGTGATATATAGAGCGATGAGATTATTTTAACTACCCTGTTGAATTGAAATAACTTTTACATACCCTATTGAATTGAAGAGCCATTTACCTACCCTATTAGATTGTCAGTTGGAGATTGACTTGTGTAGAGAGTGCAGGTGAATAAGAGAACACGCATCGCATCACGGCAGAGTACCCACCCTACACCCCTCCTAAGGCAAAGTAAGGCTATTTTAAGACACTTTTATCCCTCCAGTGGTATGTTGGTATAGATTGAAAAAAATAATCGCTTAGAACGGCTTATTTGAGGTCATTCCCTTTACTTGGCAAATATCGTTTCTAACGGCTCTAAATTGTCCAGATGGTATGGATACATCAGATCGGCTCAAAAGGCTCTTAAAACGGCTAAAAAGATGCTTAAACGGGCTATTTGGGTGCAAAAGGAAACCGAGCCACCTTTCAGCCCCTTAATTAATCATAAAAATTTGATTATCAACAAACCGCATGAATTAATAAAACAAAAAAACCGCCTATAAAAGACGGTTAATTTTAATAAATAAGGGTTAAAGATTAATTTATTTCGTGGTATTCAATAGCTAACGAGGTGCAAACGTCGAAATTATCCACATTATCCTGAAAGGCTTTTATTTCCATATCAAGGGTATTGTTTTCGAAAAATATATACTTATTCCAATCGCACTCTAGTTCGTGTCCGTTATTCCAAACGTCTAGCCATACCGAAAAGCCTTTTTTTGTGTCAATCAAAACGCTTCCGTTTTTGTCTTTTTTTATTGCTTCCATCGTATTCATTGTTATATTGTTTTTAAATATTGTTTAAAGTGTTTTAGCGCGTCTTTTGTTGTTGTACCTGGTGAATATCTAAATGCGGCAAAACGCCCTTTATATGTTGTCGATAAGGCTTTTAAACCTCTGTAATAAGATACGCAAATATTATTGTAGTATGTTTCTTTTATCATTGTAGTATATTTTTTTAGTTATTGTTTTCTATTGGTTTCACGGACTCAATAAGTAAATCAATATCAATTTGATAACTTAAATCATATAAAGCCCAATAAGCAAGTTCTTGTATATTTTTAGCGGTTTCCCCCGTTTGGTTAATCTCAAAATCATTGTTTGCTAATTCGTAACATATTGCCCAACAATCGGCATAATAAATACATGCGTTGTCGATATAAGAGTGTACAAAGCTATCCAGGCTGTCTTGAAATTCATTTTCATCGGCATCACGTGAATAAAGATTCGCACACTCAGAAATTAAGTCCTCGCGTAATTCTTTTAAAAATTCATA